>MDTE01133056.1_pt1 | contig 24643 bp, 22 predicted proteins | sample 811231 | NCBI WGS metagenome assembly MDTE01 (sample SAMN05326651, study PRJNA326480) | marine metagenome | isolation source: seawater | place: Indian Ocean: Red Sea | collected 2010 | reverse complement strand
ATATGATTTAGAAAATAAATCATTACCTCCTGGTAAAATTATCAATTTTATATTTTTTTTATTAATAAGATTAAAAGTATAATTAATTGCATTTGGAATAATCGTAAATTTTATCTTATTGTTATCAAAAAAATTGATCCAATAATGATCTACAAAATCTATGTGAGTATTAAAATGTTTTTTAAAATTAGATGAAATTAAAATATGCATTTAATCTAGATATATTTTATTTTCCTTACAATTTAAAATTAATTTATTTTTTTCTATAATTTTATCAAAAGTTTCATCTCCAACACCAATCGCAGCTGGTATATTTAATTCATGACATCTTATAGACATATGAGAGTTAACACCCCCATACTTTGTAATTAAACCTTTAATTTTATGATTAAAAATCCAATCATATCCTGGATCAGCATTTTCAATTACAATAATTTTATTCTTAATTTTAGAGGTTTTTTGATTCTTTCTTAAAACAAATAATAACGACTCAATTTTTTTATCAGTGATAAAATTTGCTTTTGAAATTAAAATTGAAGCAATATAAAAATCTGACTTTGTTGTTATTAAATAAGGTAACTTGCAAATTTTTTGTTTGTGTTTTAAATTTGAAATATATCGATTTTTTTTAATTACCTGTTTTGAAGTAAAGCTTTTTAAAATTTGATCAATTTTGTAATTATTCAAATCGTTTAATTTAATATTTTTTTCTTTAGCATAAAATTTAATTATTTCTAAAATATCACTAATTGACCTAGTAAATATAAATTTAGAATTTTCTCTTAATTTTATTGAGGAACTTATATAATTTATCAGTTGATCATAATTTATCAAAAGTTGATTCTTTTTTAAGAAAAAATTCATTTTTTTAATTTCCTTGGAAGTTAATAAATTATCGACCTTATTATTAAAATTTAAAATTAGATCCAGATTTCTGATCTCTCTAGGAAGGATTTTTTTATTTTGCCTTCCAATAGTAATATCATAAGTTCCAGGTCTTAAATGATAAAAGAGATTTAGAAATTCTGACTTCTCTTTTTTGTTTTTTAATTTAGAATATTTTAGGTAAGTCGTTGTAATAGTCTCAAGAGAATTTAATATTTTATTATATTTTTTTTTACTTATTATCTTATTATCCAAGAAAGAGTTGAGCAATTTTTTTGAAATAAATGCATTTCTTGCATACTGAGCAAAAGGTACAATTCCATTTGATTTAATTAAATTCATGAATTTTTTAAGATCTATTAAAAAATTTTTTTTGTTAGCTCGAAATTTTTTAATTAAAATTGATCTTGAATTTTCAAGTTTAATCAATTTTTTGTTGATATTATGAAATTTTTCTTGAAAGTTATTTATTTGATTTTCAGTAATTTCTTTTAAACTTTTTATATATATATTTTTTTCTTTTTTAGATAAAAAATTGTAATTTTTATAAATATTATTTATAGTATTAAAATCGTAACTGCCATCAACAATTTCAAATTCAATCTTATCGTGTAGATAAGGTTTCGATATTAGAATTTTTGACCAATGTTCAACTAATTTCAGATTTAATTTTCTGTTGATTTTTTTTGGTATAAGCGAAGCAAAACTTAATCTGGTATCAATATATGGTTTTCCAGTAAATTCATACATTAATGGCTCTTTAATTGTTGTATATCCCATTTCTTCCCTTGCTTTACTCCAGGAATTATTTGTTATTAATTTTGAATACATTGAATATGTTAATTCACTAGGTTGATTTCCAATCATTTCAGCTGGATTCCAATCTGGCATTAAACCAAAAACAGAATATTTTCCATACTTTGAGTTAATATTATTAATCTTCATAAACTTTTTTCTATTTTTATTTAAAATTTTTTTAATTTCATTTTTTGAAAATTTTTTCCAATTTTTAATTGTAGTTAAAGGTCTAATTTGAAGAATGTAGACTTGTTTATTTTTATCGATACAAAACTCTAAATCAATCGGAAAAATTCCTATTTTTTTTTCAATTTCCTTAGCAGACTTTATAATTTTTTTTATATTATCTGATCGAATATGCTTAGTTTCATCTCTAAATATATTTATTACTCTTTCTCCTATTTTAGAACCCGATGTAACAGTATCTGTGCTTCCCGAGACATCGTCATAATTAACAACAAAATAATTGCTTCCATCTTTAATACAGAAATTAGTTAAAACTCCACTAAAAATTGATTTTGAAATATAATTTTGAAAAATAATTTCACTTTGAAGATAATGAGATTTTTTTTTTGATTTTTTCTTATACTGAATTAATATTTTTTTTATAGAATTCTTTATATTTTTTTTATTATTTTTTATATTTGAGATTCCTTCAAATTCCCCGGCCATTGAAAATTTTTTACTATCTTCTAAAAAAAAAGATGACCTGATGATAATTTTTTCACTCAAATTACTTTGAATATTTTTAATTATTGTATTTTGAGATAATTTTAGTTCCTCTACACTATACTTTAAAAATATTGGAATTTTAGAATTTACTAAATTTAATTTTTTTAGTAGAATTAGATTTTTTGCTTTTGTAGATAAATTCATTAAAAAACTTCTGATAAAATTTGTTATCTAAATATTAAATATTGAATAAATTTTTTTTTTAATTTTCTTAATTGTTGTAAAAAAATAATTTCGTTTTTTATAATAAATACCAGCATTATATAAATTTTTATCAGAGGATCTTAATGGTTTTTTCCAGTCACCATAAGCAAATGTTAAATACTCTTCTGGGGGATTTGGACAATTAAATTTTCTTCCAAAAAGTTCTACTTTTGAAAAATTATCTAAAAATTTTGATGGAACAGAATAATCTGTTCTCCAATAAACATCTTTTATTTTTGAATAACTCCAACCAAAAACTGTATACCCAGTTACCTCTAGTGGATATTTACCTCTAAAAAAAATTTTTAAATCATCTTTTTTCTTATTAACGCTTAATATTTTAAATCCAGCCTCAATAAGTTTTTCCTCTAAAAAACCAATTTTGTCTACTAACTCTTCAGAAAAAACACTAATATCAACTCCCCAATCCCATTTAACAAAATTTTGTTCTCTAATTGCTCCCAATAAAATTCCTGTCTGTAAAAAGTATTCAATATTTAACTGATCTAAAATATCACAAATTTTTAAAAATTCATTTTTTTTTACTAATAACTCTTCAGGAGTTCTGTCTCTTACTTTGTTTGTATTCATAAAATATTAAACCTATTAATTAATAAACTTAAATCATCGTAAAAATTTACTTAATCTTTCTGCTAATCCGCAGATTATTAAAGTGGGATTAGCACTTCCAGAAGTCGGGAATATGGCGGAAGAACAACAATAAATATTATTTAATCCCTTAATCTTTAAATTTTTATCTACAATATTTGGGTAACTTAATCCTCCAATATGATGTGAAGCATCAACTAAATCAGAGGCTTTAAAGTCAAGTTTTTCTTTGTTTGGTTTAGAACTAAAAATTTTTTTAATATTGTTAAGTAATTTTTTTGAAATTTGAATTTCTTTCCTACTTACAGATAAATTGATGTGCACAGAATTTTTTTTTAAATAAATTCTATTTTTAAATTTTGGCTCCATTTCTAAAAAAATTTTTACTAAAATTTTTTTTCTAAATTTCAAAAAACTTTTTTTTTCTTCTAGTCTTACATAAGTATTGAGTATCCTTTGATTTTTTTTATATAATGATAATCCTTTATAAGTATTAAAATTTTTCTTAGATTTTACTTTAAAATCTTCTATTAAGTAATCTATAGGATATCTTATTTCCCCTACATAACATTTAGGGTGATCCATGAAATACCTTCCGATGAATTTTTTATTTTTAAAATATTTAAATTTTTTGGTTTTAATTGAATTTAAAATTAACATACATGACTCTACTGCCCCAGCACAAATTATTATATTTTTTGAATTGATTGAGAAAATTGAATTTTTTAGATTAAAGAAAATAGAGCTTTTATTTTTTGAATCAGATAGTGATTGAACTTTACAATTAGTAATTATATCAAATTCTCGAATTTTATAAAACTTAGAAAATCTCAGAGGTTTTTTTAATTCAATAAATGCTCTTGAAATAAAATTTTTTTTATATATTGTTTGAGGTCCTAAACTAGAAATATCAAATTTATATTTTGGTCCTACTTTGTTACACCAATATAATAAATCTTTGTGACTAAGAGGCCAAACATTTCTGTTTCTATTGTTGCACATTTCATTTTTAGAAAATAATGAGTATATTTGCGCCCATGAATTGCTAGTGCCTCCTACTCCAAATATCCTTGAATCTTTTTTAATATTAAAGTTATCAGAAGTTATTTTTTCAGAAAATTTTTGTTTAAACCCACCTCGCTCTACAACTAATATCTTTTTTTTTGTTTTTATTAAATTATTCAATATCACAGAAGCAGCTGGACCTGAGCCAATTATTATATAATCATATAAATTTTTTAATTTATTAATTTTTATTTTCGAAACTGTTTTTTCTTCTTTGAGATCAATATGCATCTTTAAAAATTTTATCAATTATATTTTCAATTTTTGAAATTTTGTTTCTTTTTATCCATTCTAAATCAATAAAATAAAGATCTTTAAAAAAACTTTCATTATCATCTGGTGAAATTGATTTAATGTTTAGGTCACTTAAATTAGTATACCAATTGTACTTTTTAATCTCATCAGCCACGATATCTTTTGAGGAAAAAAAAGGGATACCAAAATGAAAACCGCTTATTATTCTATGCTTTTGATAAGGATGTTTGACATTTTTTTTATCTAAATGATTATAAATGAGTTTTATTTTTTCTATTAATTTATTATTTCTCTTTTCAAAAGATTTTAAATCTTCTAAAGCTAAAAGAGATGCCAAAGGGTGAATTCGTAATTTTAAGTCATTTATACCACCAGCAATTTCAAATTTTTTATTTTTTTTATGTCCAGGATGATGATTATTAATCATATTTAAATATAAATTTTGATTATTAGTTAATATCACTCCTCCCTCACCCCCAGATATAGACTTGTTACCTTGTAAACTCATAAATGATACATCTGCAAATTTGATATGATCTTCTTTACCAATTGTCATTCCTTGAGAATGGCTTGCATCTATGATAATTTTAGTATCTTTATCCAAATAAGGACCCAAAATTTCAGAATTTATATGAAATCCAAAAGGATAGGTCATTACTAGTAAATCATATTTTTGATCATTAATATTTTTATCAACAATCTCAAAATTTCTATCGATATTGAAAAAATAAATATCAAAATCAAATTTTTTCAATATTTCTATTACTGTGGGAAATGTTAATGAGGAGATCAAGACTTTTGATTTTTTTTTAAAATTGAGAGCTAATAGAGATGAATAAAAGGCAGCTGTTCCACTCGAAAATGTCAAACAATATTCTATATTAAATTTTTTGCACAATGAATTTTCAAATTCATCAACATATTTTGGATATTTTGAATAATCCTTTTTTAAGATAATAAAAAATAATTTCAAAAAAAGTTTGAAGTTAAATTTTCTTATTGTTCGCAAAAGGTTTATTAATTTAGACATTTGAGCAGTTAAATAATTAATAAAATAAAAATTACCATTGTAAATATTTTGATAACTTATTTTTAATATAGTTTTTTTCAAAATTAGATAACTCTTTTCTTGCTTTAAATACGTTAAACTCTGTTGTTTTAATATCAAAATTATTATTTTTTTTTTTTATTTTGAGAAAATTAAGAATTTTTTTTTGTTCTTTTTCATAATTTTTAACAAAATCTTCAAATTTAATTTGTAATATATTTTTCATATATTTTTTTGGAATTTTTCTTTTATAATCTTCAAACTGATGCATTATTTGACCATACCAAGCAGTCCAAACTTTTAAATTATAATGAGGATAAGCTAAGGATCCTCGGGATTTCATGCTATTCCAGATACCTCTAGGATCCCTTGTAACAATAATAATTTTTACATTTTCAAAGTAAGAAAAAATATCAACAAAATTTAACATGTTTAAAGCTTGGTCTAAAACTATATGATCTATTTTTTTATCTTTTAATTGGCATTTTATAATTTTATTAAGATAAATAATTGAATGTTTGAAAAAAATTTTTTCATCTACAGGCAAATACATTTTAAAAAAACTTTGATTTTTATTACCAGATACAATTTTTTTATAATGAAAATATTTTTTTTTTAACAAATTTGTTTGTAAAGCAATAAATTGTGGGAAAGAGTTATAATTTAAAGTTGTAATATTTTTTATATAATCATTAGTCAATGACATAACTTTTTTATTGTAAACTTTGGTATTCTTTCCATTAATATTCATTTCTAAATTTATGAGATTTTCAATATAGTTTTTGAACCTCATAATTGCATTTGAATAATTGTTTATTGAGCGATTTGTGTAAAAATTATGATATAAATTTAGAATTCCATCAGGGTCATCCATCATTCTAAATTCTTGTCCCTTGAATGGACTTTTAAATTTTGTGCTTTTAATTAGATAATCTTGAATTGCTCCACATCCACTATTTCCTGTGCCAATTGTTACAACTGTTTTCATTTATTCTACTTTTAATATCAAATTTTAAATTAAATAATATCATATAATTTTATGACAATATTCTGGCTAATAACTGAAATAAATATTTTTAGAGATTTTTAGCTGTCGCTCGGAATTGTGCGTTATTTTTAATTAACTCTTCAAATGTTCCTTGCTCTTTGATTTCGCCTTTCTCTAATAATAAAATATTATCGCAATTTCTTACTGTGCTCAAACGATGTGCTATCAGAATAATTGTTAAATTTTTTCTAAGAGTTTGAACAGCATCCATAACAGCTCTTTCAGTAAGATTGTCCAAAGCACTAGTGGCCTCATCTAAAATTAATATTTGGGGATTATGATAAAGTGCTCTTGCAATTCCAATACGTTGGCGTTGTCCACCTGATAATCTAATACCCCTCTCACCCACTGTAGTTTGATATTTAGAAGGTAATTCGTTGATAACAAACTCATGCAAGTTTGCTATTTTGGCTGCATACTCTACAGCTTCTTGATTAATGTCTTTCAAGTCAGTTCCAAAAGCAATATTAGCAGCCACAGAGTCATCAGATAGAAAAATCTGTTGTGGCACATAACCAATTGAGCGTTGCCATGATTTAAGATTATGTTTATCTATTACTTTGTCATCTACCTCCAAAGTGCCTTTTTGAGGTTCAAGAAGACCTAGTATAATATCTACAGTGGTGGTTTTTCCACTACCAGTGGCTCCCACTATTCCAACCGTACTACGAGCCTGAATACTAAAATTAATATTTTTTAACGCTGTTCTTGATGCATTTGGATAATGAAAGTAAAGGTTTTTCAATGTTATAGTTTTATTAAGAGGTATAGCTTCCTTATTATGAGAAGGGGAATATGGTTTTAAACTTTTTAAGTCATTATACACTGTATCAAGTGCGGGAATAGTAAACTTTATTCGAATAATATTATTATAAATTTGTTGTAAAGCAGGCATTAAACGATATCCAGCAAAAGCATAAAGCGCCAAAATAGGTATGGCATTAGTAAAAGCTCCCCTTTGAGATATTAAGTATAATGCCACCAATATCATCCCTCCAAAAATAATAGCTTCAAGTGCAAACCTTGGCATTTCACCAATAATCGACATTGAGGCATTATGTTTAGAAAGAATTTTAGCTGGATCAGAAAATCGTTTAATATAAATCTTTTCTAAGCCAGCTAATTTAATTTCTTTTGCAGCACCAAAAGCTTCACTTAAAGCAGCAAACCTCCACTCGTTAACTTTAACACTTTCTTTACCTATCTGAGTAATAAAACTTCGAGTGATTTTATAAGTTATTCCATAAGCTATTCCAAGAGTAAGGCCAACTATTAATGTCAATTGAGGATCAACTAGAATCAATAATGTTATTATCGCAATGGCAACAGCACTTTGTGAAATTAAATTTAATAATGGAGCCAAACCCTTTCCAACAATCTTACCAGATTCTGAAAGAATTGTTTTACCAAGTTCAGCGCTATGACGACCCAGAAACCAACTGTAAGGTTGGTGCAAATAACCTTCCACTAATCGCTTACCTAAACTATATTCACGCATTGATAGAAAACGTACTTGTGTATAAAGAGTTAAAGCCCGAAATGTAAGTGAGATTAACAAAAATAAAAAAACAATAATACCTAAAGCAGATAAAAATTGTTGATTAGTTTCAATGCCTAAACTAACAGCATATTTAGACATTTTGTTTAAAATTAAATTAGTTTCAATAAGTTCAGGGTTAGATAAAACCGCTATAAACGGCATAATGGAAGCAACTCCTAACATGTCTAACAGAGCCATAACTAAAATCATTCCTAGTAATAAATATGCTCGTTTACGCTCTTTATTCGATAAAAGATATAAAAATTGTTTTAAAGTTTTCATTTATTTTTTTAAATTTTCATTGCCGCTTGATTAAAATAGTTCGATCTGAAAGAAGTTCACATTTTATTACATCTATTTTAAGAATTTTTTGTAATTTACTTACCCGTTTATAAATATCATCACTCTTCAATAAAGGAAATTTGTTATTATCATTATGATGATTAAACCTTCCTATGAGGTGCCTTCTTACTTTGCCTATCATTTTTCTAAACTTATAAGCTTTTAGTAGCCATTTAAACATTTTCAAATTAGATGGCTTAGTATTATTATTATTTAGGCTATCCCATACTTTAACTATTTTCTCTGCTGATAATTGATTTTTATCTATATAAACTTTTTTTAATACTACTTCAGGAATTTGCTCAATCTCATTTTTTTGGTTGCCCAACTTTATATCATCAAAGATTTTATTTATAATCAGTAACAAGTCTTCTTTCGACTCAGCTCGATAGCCAACTTTATTAGAAGGTGCATCACCGTATTGCATATTTTTATAAGGAATATAAGTCACAACCGGCTTTTTTGAGATTGTTGCTTCTAACGATGTTGTGCATCGGTTATGCATTATTGCAAAAGCATTATTAACCCAAGCGGAAATAGATCCTTCCCTAATAACATGAACATTTGGAATATCCTTGAGATAAAATTTCCACGCTTCTATATCTTCTATAGGATGTGGACGTAAAACAATATCATATCCATTATTATTAACTGCAAGATATTGTATAGCTTCAATAAAAGCAGATGTCCTAAGATAATCTTCACCTATCCTTCCCATATCTTTTTTAAACATCTTTGGATCACGTTGATAATATCCTGAATCTTTTTTAGATTTAATAACTTTATAAAATGGTATTGTATTATTTGCTAATCCCATATTAGACGACACTAACAAAAATGGTTTCACTGGAGCCAATTGAGGAATTCCCCAATATTCCTTAAAAACTGATTTCCAGAGGTCAGCGCGAGGCGAACCTGTCATATGTATCTTTGAAGTATGTTTTGGATAAACTTGTATTAAAGTCTCCACATCTTCAGATCCCCAACCAAAGACCGCTGAACTTTGAGCAATTGTTTTTTCTGAATATCTTCTTTTTGAAAATTCTTCATATCCAGAAATATCTAAACCACCTTCTTCATCAAGACTAGTAATCATAAAACCTTTATCAATCATAGCTTTATGTCTGGCAATTTTATGATCTGCTGGAGTAAGTGACTTAGCATGAAATATTCCTGGTGCAAGCAATCCACTTGAAATACCTTTAGTAATGCTTTCTAAGTCTGAAACTATAACTTGATGACCCTTTGATGCTGCTAAAGTTGCTAAAAGAAGGCTACTATCTAGCTCTCGCACAGAAATTTCAACACCTATATAAATATTCATAATATTATAAATTAATTATAAGCACCAACTGTATCGGGATGGCTTTCTAGACCATTACCATGTTTCTTCCAGTATAAAAATCTTTTGTTAATATATTTGTCATTTAATAAAATTTTGAATTTATTTAACTCTTCTTGATTAAGATCAATTTCTGATAAATCAAATCCAAAAGATAACATGTGATTTTTTAAAATCATTTCAGTAAAATATATTTCAATATTTGAGAGTTTTTCTCTCCATAAATCTCTACTAGATTTATCTATGGTTTCTTTTTGTGAGGTAAAAGATGAATCTGTATCAAACTTTTCACCTTTAAAATCTTTAAATTGAGCAACATTTAACATTTCATCCTTATAATCTATTTCTAAAAATTGAGATGCTTTTTTTATTATGTAAGCAGGTTTTTCAATCAAATCTTCATATCTAATTAGATGAACACTTTTTGAGACTTCTCCTAAAGAAGATATATAATTAAACAAAGCTAATGTAGAAAAAATAACGTCTAAATACATTGGTTCAGGTAAATATGTTGAACGTTTATAGGATGCTAAAACTGCTCTAGGATCTCGATAATTAACTATTACTTTCCCATGAGGGAACATCTTAAGAAATGGTTTGATACCCTCCCATTTTATTACAGTTCTGTCTCCCCAACGAATATCATTATTATTACCTATCCCCAAGAATGATTTCATGATGCTATCATAAACTACAGCTTCCGTTATTTTTGAATATTTTGAAATCATATCTTTAATTTCTTTAATATTAATTGATAATTCCCACCTTTTATTTAGTCTCTCATTCATTTCGACTAATAACCGATCATAATTTTTTTCTAACGGATGATAATTTTCAAAAGCAAACCTCATATAATGAATTGTGTCATAAGCAACTTTTAATTCATTAGACTGATCAAAAATTCTTGTTAAAAGTGTTCCTCCACTTCTAACTTGTCCGGTAAAGAAGACAGGTTTTGAATTAGTTATTGACATCCAAAACTTTTATAAATGTATCTCCATACTTATTGTTAGATGCTACTGCTACTTTAACAATATCATCACTACGAACTGTATCAAAATCAAAAGAATAATGCCAACTTTTGCCATCTAATCCAAAGTCAAAGTTATCATGTATATATCTCCCACTACGAGTTTTAATTGCTAAATAAGGTTGTGGTCCAAATACTTCACCTTTTAAAGTTTTAACCTCCAAATAGTATGTATTTTTTTCTTTATATAAATTAAGATCTAACTCAAGTTTTTCATTTTTTCCTTCATTACAAATAGCATTAAAAGCATCTCTTGCATTTGAATATTTAAATTTTACATCAGGATATTTCTTAGTACTCTCTATTATTAGAGACTGTAAAAATTTTACCTCTTTGCCTATATCTCTAAAGTCATGGCTAGTTATACCTAAAAGAGTAGGTTTTTCGGAATTAGCTCGTTTAAAAGCTCTATCGCATTCGTACTGACTCATACTGGCAATCCTTGTATTTATATTTAAAAATCTACCAATCATACGGTTACAATTTCCTACTTTTTGATAATCATAAAAATCAGGATGATATACTGACCAGTCATTAGGTGCTCTTCTCCAATCTGCCGATTTACCATTTTTACAGTCATTTTGTTTATCTATATCTTCCATATTCTCCATTGCCAAATTACTACAATCAAAAGGTATCCACTGTTCTAAAAACCAATGACTATCTGGTCTTTCTGTAGAAAAACCTGCTCTAAAAGATGAAGGAAAAAAATTTCTATCTATAATTCTCCTAGTCAAAACTTGATGGAGATGAGGAGAATTTTCATACGATGAGGCACATCTATGTGCCTCTTTATATGTTGACATTGCATGGAAATGCCACTGAATATCATCAGAAGGTGAATTATATTTATCTAAAAATTCAAGATATTTATCATGAATGTTGTGATAACCCATGTCTCTTTTTCTAGGATTAGTTTCATATCCAACGTGATCTAAACAATACCATCCATAGAGCCAACCGTTATTAAATGAGTCTGGAAGTTGCATTCTGAAATCTTTTTTAAGAATTGTCGAATACATTTGATCCATTTTATCCCAAGTATCATTATAATTTAAAAGAGAAGCACCAAGAGTTTTTGCTACAACATCTTCATAACCTTTAAGATCAATCTCTTTATTTCTCAATTTCTGTAAATTAGAAAATGTGGCTTCAATTTTAATATCATACAAATCTTTTAGTCTTAGAAATGTTTCATCTAAAGACTCATACAGAGGTCCTTCGGCATCAACCGCGTGAACTACATAAACTATTTTTTTTATATCATTCATTATATTGCTTTTCTATAATAGGTTTTTGAATATTTATCAGATATTTTAATTTTTATATTTTTTGTATTCATAATTTTTTTAAGCACCATAATGTATTCATAAAAATATTCAGGTTTTTTTTTCAAATATTGATTATATAGTATCTCCTCTTTTTTCAAAATATCTAATTTCCTCAATTTCAAAACCAAATTTTTGAATCCCACCTGATAATAATAAATCGATATTAGTGAAATAATTTGGATGATGTTTATGTCTTGCATTTACCTCTGCAACATATGCTAAATCATCATCATCATGATAATTATCATTTTTTCCACTTATTAAAACCTTACCATCTTTTTTCAACAATCTATTCATCTCAAGTAAGGCCAAATCTTGATACAAAGCATCGAAAACAGCAAAACATACAATATAAGAAAAAGAATTTGATACTACAGGAACTTTTTCTGCCTCACATGCAAAATAATGTATGCCTTTGAGTTTGCTATAATTATTTTTAACCTCCTCGATCATTTTTTCTGAAATATCTATTGCAGTAATATTTTTAGAAATTTTATACAAGAATGGGGCAGACTTCTTCCAAATCCACATCCCATCTCTAAAATAGTATGATTTTTTTTGGGAGACAAGAAATTAATTGCATCTAAGTAACCTTTGTCCGAGTCTGCTACAATATCTCCTTGAACAAGTGTTGATATTTTTTTATTTTGATTTGCCTCTTCTACTCTTTTCTTCCAATATTCTGGATAATTATCATTCCAATACTCTTTTCTATCCACATTTAATCCTTATCAATTAGAATTTTTCTATTTTTTTTATTTTTTAAATAAGAATTTAAAATAATCAAATCCTCTGGATAATCGATGTCTACCCACTTATCATTTTTTGAAATTAAACTATATGTTTTTTTTGGAAATTTTATATTTTTTTCATATAAACTAGATCTATAAATAAATATATTTCCAGTAGGTGAAAATTTATTTTTAATATTTTGTGATACGTTATTTACACTATAGTCTGGTTTCCAATGATTATTCATTACTTTTCCTGTGAAAGATTTACATCTTGCTAAATGTATCAGGCTATCAAATTTTTTCTTTTTATCTAAAATATTTATTGACTTTGGTATTAAATCTAATTTTCTTAAAGGAGATGTTGGCTGTAATAAAATAATATATCTATATTTTTGATTTAAACTATTCAAGACATGAAAAATTACCTCATGCATTGATGTATTATCACTTGAAATTTTTTGTGGTCTTTTCAAAAAGAAGATATTTTTTCTAGAGCAAATTTTTTTAATTTTCATACAATCACTTGTAACTACCAAATCACAATTTTTTTTTTTAAATTTTTTTGCGTAATTAATTGTCCAACTAATCAAAGGTCGATTTAAAATTTTAACAAGATTTTTATCTTTTATTCTTTTAGATCCTTTTCTAGCGGGTATAATTATTAAATTTTTCATTAAATATTGAAAGGATTAAATATCTTAATCAAAGTTGTTGATCTTTCTGAATTTATTAAACTCATCCCACTCTCCTAAATCGTTCCAATAATCATCTTCAATTGGATATATATTAATTCTTAAATTTTTGTTTTTTGCAATTTTAATTAATTTGTCCATGTCAATATATTGATTATTTTTTATTAAATTTATAATTTTTCTACTTACAATGTATAAGCCACTATTTATTAATAATTTAAGAGTTGGCTTTTCATTTATCTTTTTAAATGTGCTATCACTTTCTAAGATTATTTCTCCATATGAAATCTTATATTTTTTAAAACACCCAACAATCGTCAAATCAGACTTTTTTTCATTGTGAAAATTATATAAATTTTCATAATCAATATTTATTAAATTATCACAATTTATAATAAAAAAATTTTTACCAGAAATTTTTTTTAAATAAACTAAAGAACCTGCTGTTCCAAGAGGTTTTTTTTCTTCAAAAAAATTAATATTCAAGTTTAGATTTAAATCTTCAAAGTAAGATTTAATAAATTGCTTTTTATAAAATAAAGAAATATAAAAATTTAAAATACCTTGATTACTGAATTGATTAATTATTGTCTCAATAATACTTTTATTGCCAATAGGCATTAGCGGTTTGGGTAGAATAGTAGTTGCAGGTTGTAATCTTGTTCCTTTCCCGCCTGCTAAAATTAATACCTTTAAATTTTTCAAATTTGAATTTTTTTTAAATTTTAAGCCTAAGTTATCTTTTGAATATACTTTAATAACTTTATCATTTTTATCTAATATTGGTAAAATCTCTATGTTATTTTGATTGGAAAAAATTATTTTTCTTATTTCTTTTAAAGAATAAGGTTTTCGAAAATATTTAAAATTCCTATTACATGCTTTTTTAATTGCACTATTTAAATTTGAATCCTTTAAAAAATACCTTCTTATATCGCCATCTGTAATTGTGCCTAAAACCTTTTTATCCTTTTTAATTATTAATAGATTCTTTATTTTTGATTTTTCCAATATTGAAAGAGCTTTTTTAATAGAGATATTTTCAGAGACTAATATTTTATTAATCATTTTAAAGTAGTTCTTAATTTATAAATTTAAGACTAAAAATAACTTTCTAACTTGCTATCTCTAACAGTGTCAAGCGTTGCACAATGTATTCCTCCACCTTGAGTATAAATATGCCTCATTTGAACTGGAACAACAGTATATTTCAAGCTTTCAAATTTTTTTATTAATTTTTCTTGTCTTTTATCAACAACGACTGTCTCTGGGTCTAAAGATAAAAAATTCATCCCTACCCACGGTGATGACATATCAAACAAATTGGTATCAAATCCTAATTCCTTAATTTTGTTACCTATTGGTTCCCTTATTTCATTTTGAAATTTAAGTTCACTTTCAGATGTGGGCGCTACTTCATCAAAATAAACTTTGTCCCAATCTTTAAAAATTTCAGGACAATTTTTCTCTGTAACCCTTGCACTATTGAGCATAACTAAACCAGGTTTAAGGCACCAAATTGTAGAATCAATATGGCTAGATCTGTAAATAGAGTCAGTGATATGTACTTTATATTCATTGCCTAAAACTGATTGAAGCCATTTCGCAGCTTTATAATTTCCTGAGGATGATACTAAGAATAATAAATCTTTTCCCATTCTAAGAGTGTTAGCTGCCTCAAACAAGATTTCATTCTCTGCAAGTTTATGAAGTGTCTCAAGTCTGCCTCCGGTTAATTCCAGATGTTTTTTATCTTCTTCAGTTAAAACTCTTTCACTCTCATCCCTAAAATAAGGAGTTTTTGCATTGTAGTCTAACTTCGGTTTTGGACCAGCTATCCATTTAAAACCTTCATCAAAATAATGATTATACCAAATATCATATAAACATGTGGTCTCATAATATCTACTAGATAAATATGAAGGACTTTCAATTACATTGTTGCCAACAACTAGATTAAGATCTCTTACATTATAACAATTGTTACTATTACTCATCCAAAAGGGAGATGAGAAAAAATTAGAAAAATCAAAAACGTTAGGTCTAAATACTTTGACGCCAAATGTCTCTAGTGCTTTTGATAAATTATTCAAATCTTCAGTAACTTCATCATAAAACCATTTTGGACAGGCTTTTTTGGATAACTCTACTGCTTCATCTAATACTTTCGGGCTTGGTGCTTTTGGTTTATTCCAAGTTAAACCTCCTATAGTGCCATCTGCGGTACCAACTATAATTTCACGAAGTTTATCCCAACCATTATGGCTATTAATTTTCATAAAAATAATTTAATAAATTTTTTTTAGAATTTTCGCGTGATCAATTCTCGGTATAATCAAACGATTAAATTTTATATTAGATAACGCACTAAAACACAACTTTATATTCAGTCTTTTTAAAACTTTTATTGAGTCTGAATTGTAAGAATTAAAAGGGAACGATGCTGATATTATTTTTTTTTTGTAAGTTTTATTTAAATCGATAAGATTTTTTTTATATTCTTTAACTTGATAATTATAACTTTTCGAAGCTATATTTGAAGGGTGTGAAAAAGAATGAAGTCCAATCACATGATTATCATTAACAATTCTCTTCAAATCTTTTTTTGATATCCATAATTGTTTGACAATTTTTTTTTCATTAAATTTAAATTTTTTAAAAAGATTTTTATAAATCTGAAAAATTTCTTTTGATGTTAAAATTTTGTCTCTAAGATATTTATATATTCTTTCTTCTTTAGAATATATTTTTAATTCTAGCATATAATTTTTTGCTTTTTTTTGATTAATTGTTTTTAATATAAATTTTGCTCTTTTTAAAATTATGATTTCTTCTTTAAAATTTTTAAAAAATAATTTGAAATTTCTAAAATATTTTTTATAAAAGAATTTATGTATTTCGTTACTATCTTTTTTTCCATAAAAAACCGACGAAAATATAAACCAAAAAGCTTTGATGTGGTATTTTTTTAAAATTGGTAAAGCAACCTCGTATTGGGATTTAAGACCATCGTCAAATGTTATGCATACTTCATTTTTTTTAAGCTTATTTTCTAGTGCTTTTTTTGCCCATAAATCTGCCGAAATTATATTTTTTAAACCAATAAATTTTAGTATTTTTTCAAATTCTTTAGAGGTTATTGAGTTTTCTACATATTTATCTTTATTATTTTTGTGAAAATGGTGAAACATTATCCCGCATGGGGTAGGATGATTAAATTTCAAAAATTTTTTAGCCATTTAAAAGTTATTCAATTGAACGTTTTAAATATTAAATTTTATTGAAATAAACATATTCTATTTAATATTTTTATAAGCTATGTAATCATTGTGTCTTATTCCAACAGAGCCTCTAAATAAAACTTTAGTTTTTTTTAAAAAAATTTTAATTTTACCATAATCGTTTTGATCAATTAAATTTATTAACTCTTTTACTTCGTTTGTCATCAAATTTAGCTTTTGATTTAATGGATCCAAGAAGTTAATTTCTTTAAATTCTGTTGAAACTTCATCTAACAAATTTACTAAATTTTTATTATCTATTTTTGTTTCTGGGTTAGTATTAGAAACTAATGAGGTAAGTTTTGAGAGTTTAACTGCAAAAGGTTCTATACTTTTTAAAATTTCAGGGGCTGCTTTATTGTCATCATCAGTATGTGTCATCCATATCAATTCACTTAAAGCATGAGATTTTAAACCCAGATTTTCAATGTAAAATCGAGGTTCATGTAACGAAGAGTCTCCTAATATCGGTAAAGAAAAATTTGGCTGTGAACTATAAAAATGCAGTTTATTTCTTTTAAACCACATAAGAACATCTTCAACAGAAGGATCATCTTGACACTCAACAACCCACCTATCAAAGATAATGCTATTACGCGTTCGATTACCTGCTTTTTGAGCTCTATCAATATCCTCACTAAATAGATCTTCGCTAACCTTAATCATACTTTCCCAGTCTTTTGCAAAGTTATAAACTATCAATCTCTGCAACATGTTTTGGAATCCGCCAGCTTTGTTAGGATCACCAAAAATTAAATAACCACCAGGCTTTAAATATTTTGAAATAATATCAAATGCTTTTCCATTATCAGCTGTATGACTTAAAACTCCTCTACAATGAACTATATCAAAACTATTATAAAGTTTAGGTTCATCAAAATCAAATATAGATGATTGAATAAATTTATGTTCATCAAAGTTGTTCGTATATTTAGAAAAAACCTTTTTAGAAATTTCTTGCGCTTTATCATTCATCTCAACTAATGTGCATTTTGCTCCCCAGTTGGCGAGATAAACAGTGTTTTCTCCAGTCCCTGCTCCAAAATCTATTAAATTTTTTCCTTTAAACATATCTTTAGGAAAATTTAAAAGATTTCTATAATATATTTCTGATCTATTCTTGTGATTATTATAATCTGTTTCTGTTTTATCGGAAAAATGAATTGAGGGTATTTCTTTTTGAAATGTCGCTAAGACTGATTTTTCATTTTTTTTAATTTCGGTTAAATCCATTGAGGCAAAATACACTCAGTTGCTTTAATGTCAACTTTTTTTTAAAATTACATACTTTCAAGTTACTAATTAAAGATCAAAAAAAATTTTTTTTAAATCAAACTTGAAACTAAGAATTTTCTTAGCAATATTTTTTGGGGTATTCTTTTTTAAAAAAGGATTTGAAACTCTATTTGTTTTTTTTTTTATTTTGGAGAATGCTTTATTGATTGATCTAAAATCATAATCACTAGTAATTATATTATCAGATAAGATACGTCCGTTCTGCCTATCTCCAATATTTATGGTTTTTGTTCCAAAAGATGGAGTTTCTAAAACTCCACTTGATGAATTTCCTACAACTAAATAAGCAATTTTCATTAATGATATATAAGATTTATTTCCTAATGATAAAAAAAAATACGCATTCTCTTTTTTTTTCACAAATTTAAGAATTTCTTCTTTGATTGTATCTGTTTCATTATCAATATTTGAAGAAGTAATTATAATAATTTCTTTTTTAAATGTATCTAAAAATTTTATCAAATTTTTTATTTGATATTTTGACTTATTTTTTTCTAAAGTTACAGGATGAAATGTAACTAGAATAATCCTTTCATTAATTTTAATTTTGAGTTTTTTTTCTAATTCTATTTTATTTAAAAATTTTGTTTTTGATGCTGAATAAGCACCTAATCCTCCAAAATTAAAAATTGTTTCTGGGTTTTCTCCCAATTGAATCAATCTTTTTTTATATGTCTCATGAATTGGAAAATGAAGATGAGATAATTTTGTTATAGAATGTCTAATAGAATCATCATAAGCGCCATGAGTTAACTCTCCTCCATGTATATGTGCAATGGGTATTCTAGATAACATTGCTGCCATTGCACTACCTAATAGTTCATATCTATCTCCTAAAACAACTATAACTTTAGGTCTTATCTTTTTAATGACATCAGTTGTTATTTTAATTGCATTGGCTGCATAATTACAAATACTTACATCGTCAAATTTTTTTTTTAAAATTTTTTTTTTTATTATATTTCTTATTTTGTCTTTTTTAATTTCGGAAATCGTTTTTCCAAACTCTTTTGAAAGATGTGAGCCAGTTACTAATAAATATGTTCCTGAATTAATTTTTTGAGTTTCTTTTATTACATCTCTTAATAAACCATAATCTGCTCTTGAGCTTGAAATAAATAATATTTTTTTCATTAGACTATCTAATTTTTTGATCTTTTTTATAAACTCTTGAACTTTTTTTACCTAAAAGTTTTTTAATTTTAAAAGGGGAGAGTCCATTTCCTGGTCGTTTTGATGTTAAATTTTTATTTGTAAAAATTTCACCTCTTTTAATATCCACTAGAGCATATAATGATTTTCTAACCAATAGTTTAGTTTTTTCCTCACTTTTAGTTATGATTTTATTTTCATCACCTAGCATTTTTTCGGTTTCTCTTACGAAATTTACCATAGTTGTTAATTCTTTCGGTTCGAGACTTGCTTTATGGTCAGGACCAGCTAACTTTCTAGAGATTGTGAAATGCTTCTCAATAACTTTGCATCCCAGAGCAACTGCAACTGATGGAGTAATTATACTGCTTGAATGATCTGAATAACCAACGCGATATCCAAACTGCTTTAGTTTATACAGAAAGTTCAAATTCAAATCTCTTGTATTTGCTGGATAGTCAGAAGTACAATGTAAAATAATTAAATCTTTTTTATTTTTATTTAAACATTTTACAGCTTGTTTAATTTCATTTAAATTTGCCATACCTGTAGATAATAAAATTTTTTTTTTAATTTTAGAAATTTCTTTAAGTAATAAATAATTTGTAATTTCACCAGAGGGTATTTTTATATAATCCAGTTTAAAGTTTTCGAGTAAATGTAAGCTTTTTAAATCAAAAGCGGTACTCAAAAATTTAATTTTTTTTTTCTTTGAATAGTTTATTAAATTTTTATGTTGTTTATAAGATAACTGATATTTCTTTAACATCTCATATTGAGAGATATTTTTTTTTAAATTTTTTTTTTGATAATTAGCTGTCTTAGTATCTTTTAGAATTAAATTATCAACATTAAACGTCTGAAATTTAACATAATTTGCGCCTGATTTTTTAGCAACATCAATAAGTTTTTTGGCTAGTTTTATACTTCCATTATGGTTTACTCCGGCCTCTGCAATAATGATAGTTTTATTTTTTTTTAAGTTCAAATTTAAATCCTTTATATTTTATATAAACACTCTCATAATTTTTATATGTGAATGCTTTTAATTTTTTTAATATAACTTTTTTTGAATCATTTAATTTAATTTCTCTAGCTAATTCAAATTTTTTTTTAGTGTAAGCTTTTTTTTTCCATTTATAAATATTATTCACTCTTAACTTGCCTCTTAGAATATCATTAATAAATTTTTTAGCTTGTTTAATAATATTTTTGTGTGTCATTGCTATTAATTTATCTAAGTTAATTTTTTTGTAAGAAATTTTAAACTTCTTAATGTTAAGAATTTCCCCATTATCAAACTTATTATTCATTATATGAATTGTACTTCCATAAGAATTTACTTTATCAAGTAGTGCAAAATTGTAACATCCATAACCAGGATATTCGGGAGGACCAGGATGAAAATTAAATGAGTTAATTTTTATTTTTTTTCTTATATTACTATTAATATATAATCGGTTTAAAAAAGAAATAAGGTAATCATATTTTTTTGAAATTTTAATTTTTTTTTTTTTATCACTGTCTATAAAATCAAAATCAATTTTTTTTAATTTTAAATAGTTTATAAATTGCTTTGATGCTTTGTGTTTATAATTTGTTATTATTAGAAGCTTCATAAAATTTTTTTATATAGTTTGAAATTTTATCAACATCAGAATTCGATATATTATCGTCAGATGGCAAACAAAGCGAACTTGAATATAACTTTGTTGCATTTATAATTTTATATTTTTGAAATTTTTTTATGTGATATTGCATATGAATTGGACGCCAAATTCTTCTGGTCTCAATTTTTTTCTTACTTAAAAACAAACTTAAATCATATATTCTTTTAAAACCTAGTTTTTTAAAAGATATTATATTCATCCAATAATTTGTTCTTGATTTAATGTCATAAGGTAAAATTTTAATATTTTTTATTTTCTTAAAATTAAATAAATATCTTTTATGAATTTTTTTTCTTAGAATAATTTTTTTTTTCAATCTTCTTAATTGAGATATTCCCAAAGCTGCACTAATACTATTCATTTTATAGTTATATCCGCATTCGTTATGAATATAACTAAAACTGTCATCTTTAGCTTGATTTGCTAAATATTGTGCCTTCTCATAAAATTTTTTATTATTTGTTATGATGGCTCCTCCAGAACCAGTAGTAATAATTTTGTTTGCATTAAAAGAGAGACAGCCAATGTCGCCGATACTTCCACAATGTTGATATCTATTTTTTTTAACAAACACTCCTAAAGCTTCGGCTGCATCCTCCAATATAAAAATATTTCTTTTTTTACAAATATTTTTCAACTTATAAAAATCACATCCTCTTCCCCACATATGGGCCACAATTATTACCTTAATTATTTTTTTTGTTTTTTTATTAATGGTTTTCTTATTTTTAAATTTTGTTTGTTTCTCAATAAAATTAATTACATCATTAATTTTTATATTATGATCCTCATCTACATCAAAAATTATTGGTCTAGCTCCCAAATAAAGTATTGGATTAACTGAAGCAATAAATGTCAATGAAGGAACAATTACTTCTGTATTGTTATCTACCCCTAGAATCTTTAATCCCAAATGTATAGCTGAAGTTCCCGAGTTTAAAGCTACACTATGCTTAGTTTTACAATAGGTCGCTAGTTTTTTTTCAAATATATTTATTGTTTTAGATGAAGTTGAAATCCATTGACTTTTTAATACGCCATTTATGGATTTAATATCATTTTTATCAATATGAGGGGCTGATAGTTTCATATTACTTGGTATAATATTCTTTATACCACAATACCGTTTCTGTTAATCCTTTTTCAAAATTATGTTTTAATCTAGTATATCTAAGACTTCGTTTCATATCTGGTTTCCTTTTTTCAGGAGAATTAAATTTTTGTATATTTGAAGATACCAATTTTTTTTTGAACTAAGTATTTTATTAATTTTTTGAGCTAATTCTATTACTGTAATTTCCCTATGAGGAGATCCTATATTAAAAATCTTTTTCGTTGAATTTTTGTTATGTGAAATCTTTAAAATTAATTCTATAGCAAAATTAATATCGCAAAATGTTCTTTTATGTTTCGCGTTTTGAATAACAATTTTATTTTTAGAATCTTTTAAAATTTTTTTTGTTAATTGTGGTATTACATGTTTAAAACCCATTTGTGGGCCAAAAATATTATGAGGTCTAAAAATTACAAAGTTTAATTTAGAATAATTTATTAAAAACTCACCTACAATTTTTGACAGAAGATAAGAAGATCTTGGATTGAAATCCCTAGATATTAAAAAATCTACATCTTCAGGAGTAGGGTATTTGGCTATTTTATTTCTTAAACTATAAGCATAAACTTCACTAGTCGATGTAAAACAAATTTTTTTTAATTTTTTTTGTTTCTTTGAAAAATTGATCAGGTTGATTGAGGTTAAAATATTTTCTTTTAAAGTAATAAATGGATTATCTATAACGTTTTTAACTCCTAAAATAGCTGCAAAATGGTATATATAATCAAAATCATAAATTTTAAGATAATCAGAAATATCGTTTAAATTTTTTTGTATTAATCTAACTTTTTTACTTTTAAGAATTTTTAATAATCTTTTATTACCTGAGTTTTTTGAAAAATTATCTATAATGTAAATTTGATTTTTTTTATTTCTCAATAGCTCCTCGGTTAGTTTAATTCCTATAAACCCTGCGCCACCTGTAATTAAGTATTTCATTTTTATTTTGACCCTATAAAATAACTTTCATAATTTTTACTCTTCACGATTTTGAGTCTTTTTTTACTTCCTAAAGTGTGATTTAGATCTAAAATTAAAGATTTCTTTTTATATGGTATGTTTAATTTTTCAAATATTTGATGTTTAATTAAATGAACGTAAATGTCAAAATCATCTAAATATTTTTTTTCAATAGAGTGATTATCAGTATATTCCCAGTAATTAACTCCAGGATCATAAAACTTAAGTCTACAGCCCATTTTCCTAAAAAAATCATGGACTCCCTCTGCAGGAGAATGTCTTGTATCATTTGTATCTTCTCTATAACTTACTCCGATAAGTAAAACTTTTTTGCCTAATATTTTTTTTTTAAATTTATCTTTAATCTCAGACATTACATCGGAAGTCATTTTTTGATTCACTTCAACTGCTTTGCTACTTAAAGGAAAATCAAATTTTTCTCTAAATATTTGATTAGAAGAAGCTTTGCCAAAAAGTGGGTCTTTTGTTAAACAATATCCTCCAACACCAATTCCTGAACGCATTATATTGTTATGAGTTTTTCTTTGCCTAATACATTTTAATATTTTTTCTAAATCCAGTTCATTCTTTGAACAAAATTTTCTCCATTCCTCAATAAAGGCAATATTGGTGGCTCTGTAACTATTTTCAATGACTTTACATGTTTCGGACTCACTTGGGGAATTAAATTCAATAATTTTATTGGAATTTAAATTAAAGACATTTTTAAAAACATTTTTTGTATGTTTCAAAGATATATTGCTTTTTGATCCAATTATTCTCTCAATATTCTGCATTGATGAAAAGTAATCTTTTCCAGGTGTTATTCTTTCAAATGAATGGCAAATATAAGCATTTTTAATTCCTCTTTTTTTTAAATTCTTTTTGATTAAAGGCTCTAAAATTTTATCTGTTGTGCCCGGAGGTAATGTGGACTGTATTATAATTAAACAATTATTTTTTATTTTTTTTGAAATTTGATCAATATTTTTAATATAATTTTTTAATTCCACTTTTTTTTTATTAAAATTGTAATCACAATTTGAACAAACAAAAATTATATCTGCTTTAGAATATTCTTTAACATCTATTGTTGCTTTTATTCTTTTTTTTTTAACTAGCTTATAGTAAAAATTAGAAAATTTTTTATCATCTACAATTTTAGGTATTTTATTGGAATTAATTTTATTTATAATTTTAAAACCTTTGGGAGAATTTTTTTCAATTCCAACAACATTATATAAATATTTGTTTCTTTTTTTTGCGCCTGCGCAAAAAGCCATCATGGCTAAACCAACATAGCCTAGACCTTGAACAACAATTTTCTTCATTTTGTTAGGATAATTTATAATTAATTAAAAAACTAACGATAATAAAATTATAAAACAAGTCTAATAATCATTAATAAATATTTAGTAAAAATTTTTTTCAGTGCATAAATCAAGCCAATTGAGCTATTAGTACTGGTCAGCTGCACGCATTGCTGCGCTTCCACATCCAGCCTATCAACGTGGT
>MDTE01012569.1_pt1 | contig 24645 bp, 25 predicted proteins | sample 811231 | NCBI WGS metagenome assembly MDTE01 (sample SAMN05326651, study PRJNA326480) | marine metagenome | isolation source: seawater | place: Indian Ocean: Red Sea | collected 2010 | reverse complement strand
TTGAGAGTTTTTGATTAATGAATAAAAAGATGTAAAATTGTAGTTTATAAAGAATAAAATAGCATTATGAAGTCAATAAGTTTTTGCACTAGATGTCTAAGTATGTCTACTAGACCTAGAATTTCTTTCAACGAAAAGGGCATTTGTAATGCTTGTTTATGGACAGAAAAAAAGAAAACTATAAATTGGGAAAAAAGAGAAGATGAATTGATTGAATTATTAAATAAACATAGGTCTAGTGATGGAACCTTTGATTGCTTAGTTCCAGTTAGCGGAGGTAAGGATGGATCTTACGTCGCCCATAACTTAAAAAATAAATATAATATGAATCCCCTTTGCATTACAGTTACTCCTCCCTTACCAACTCAACTGGGAGAGGAAAATTTAAGATCATTTGTTAAAAGCGGATATAGTCACATATCAATAAATCCTCCCTATGAAGCCATGAGAAAACTCAATAAAAGAGGATTTATTGAAATGGGTTTTCCATATTTTGGATGGTTGAACGCTATTAATTCTATTCCAGTAAGAATTGCTAATCAATTTAATATTGGAATTACTTTTTATGGCGAAGATGGTGAACTTGAATATGGAGGTACCTCCGAAACTGAAAAAGAACCTATCTTTGATACGCTATATATGAAGAGAATTTATCTAGAATCAGGGCATGAAAAAGTTATATTAAATTCGGATATACCATTACAAGACAGCTTATTTTTTAGATTTTTAGATCAAGAAAATTTAAATAAAACATCCACAAAATTCACTCATTGGTCATATTTTGAGAATTGGGACCCATATAGAAATTATTTAATTGCTAAAGAATTTTGCGGTCTAAAAGAGGCTCAAAATAGTAATCAAGGTACCTTTACTAATTTTGCGCAAAATGATCAACATCTTTATTCTCTTCATACTTACTTGATGTATTTAAAATTCGGATTTGGAAGAGCTAATCAAGATGCTTGCATTGAGATTAGAAGAGGTGCGATGGATAGGGACCAAGCAATAAACCTTGTAAGAATGTATGATGGAAACTTTGATCATGACTCAATAGAAATTTATCTTGATTATTATCAGATGAAGAAAAGTGAGTTTTACGAAGTTTTAGATAAATGGGCTAACACATCACTTTTTGAAAAAAAAGGAGATCGATGGTTAGCAACTTTTGAAATAAATTAAGAAATTGAAAACTTCAAATAAAGTTATAGTTATTGATTATGGAATGGGGAATACTTGGTCAGTTTTGAGCGCCATTAAATATTTAGGATTAAATTGTATTTTAAGTAATGAAAAAGAAAAAATATCGAATGCCAAATACGTTATTTTACCGGGAGTAGGATCTTTTAAAAAAGGTATTAAGAATTTAAGAGAGTTAGGTCTTTTTGATTTATTCAAGGATAAATTTTTTTGGACAGATAAAAGGCTTTTAGGCATATGTCTTGGATTTCAATTACTTGGTATATCAAGTACTGAAGGAGGATACGAAAATGGACTGAATTTAATACCTGCAAAAGTAGAGAAATTTGACTCAAAAATAAAAGACTTAAAAATACCCCACATTGGTTTTAATTCTATAGATTTCGATCCTAAAGATAAATTATTTTTAAATTTAAAAACAAATGTAGATTTTTATTTTGTACATTCTTATAGATTCAAATATAGTAATTTAGATGGATTTATTTCTTCATGTGATTATGGTGAAAAATTTATAGCTTCTTACCACAAAGATAATATATATGGGACTCAATTTCATCCGGAAAAAAGTCAGGAAAATGGATTGAAATTATTGAAGAACTTTTTTGAGATCTAATTATGTTAAAAAAAAGATTAATTTTTTCATTACTTTATGACTCCGGATATTTTTCACTAAGTAGAAATTTCAGATTACAAAGAGTTGGCGATCTAAAATGGCTTAAAGAAAATTATAATTTTGAATATATTTCTAAATACATTGACGAACTAATAGTTATTGACGTCTCAAAAAAAGGTCGGGATAGAGAATCTTTTTGCAAAGTTTTAAAAGAGCTAACTGAAAAAATTTTTGTACCTATTTCTTCTGGGGGTGGTATTAGAGAATTTGATCATGCTAAGAAATTACTAAATTCAGGAGCGGACAAGGTAATAATCAATTCCTCAATATTTACTGATACTAACCTAGTTCAAAGTTTAGCAAGCGAATTTGGAAGACAGTGCATAGTTGGATCAGTAGATTTAAAAAAGACGAATGAAAACTATAGCTTTTATATTAGTAATGGCACAGAGAGAATTAATAAATCATTTCCAGAAATCATGAAAATTCTAAAAGCATGTCCTCTTGGTGAAATCATAATTCATTCAGTAGATAGAGATGGAACTGGTCAAGGATTTGATCTTGAAGTACTTTCATTATTAGAAAAAGATATACAACTTCCAATTATTATTTCTGGTGGAGCTGGTAATGGTAAACATTTTGTAGAGGGATTAAAAAATGAACTTGTTGATGCAGTATCAAGTTCTCATTTATTTAATTTTGTTGGAGATGGATTAAAAAAAGCAAGATCTCAAGCTATAGAAAGTGATATATTATTAGCAAAATGGTAGTTTTTATTTAGACATTAAACTACTTATTTATATCATCAAATTAAGAATTAAAAAATTTTCTTATTATCAAATGATTTGGTTCCTGCGATGAGGAAATAAAAAATTCTATATATTTTTCGCATAATTTTTTGTTAACTTGGGGAATTTCAAAGTTATTTTTATATTCATTAGAATCAATATTTACTTGTTTTTTATGCCAGAAATTTAATGTATTCGCCATGTCCGTAATATGTTTTTCCCAAGATAAGTAGGCATTTGAAGTTAGGAAAACTATAGGTTTTCCATAAATAGCTGCATATGAAATTGCCGTACTTCCTCTAGTCGAGACCATTAAACTATCCTTGACAAGTTCTATAGTATTTCCCTTAAAGGATTCTCTACCATCAAATAATCTTGATACTAATTTTGGATTTGTCCTTGGATGAGCAGCAATGACATATATAAGATTGTATTTTTCTTCTACAAATTTAAAAAAATTATTTAGTCTTGAATACCATCTCTCATTTGTTTCAGGGTGATAATATTTTCCATTCCGATTCGTTAAAGCCTCATCTCCAACAAATGCAGGACCACATCCATCAAGATGAAGAGCATATTTTTTATTAAGTAATACCTTTTTATTTATTAGATCTTTTTTCCGTAAAAATGAAGAATAATCCCAAGATGATCCCGAAATAACTTTATTAAAAGGATATTTTTTTAGAATAATATTCTTGTCGCTATTATTTCCTAATATCGCCATTCTTTTATTAGTTATTAAGGAAAGAAAATATCTATAAAGAACTGTATTTAAAAAATTAAAACTATATAAATTCAAGAGTGATTTATAAAAGAATTTAGAAGATTTTTTTTTATTTTCGATAGTTTCTACACTTGGTATTCCAGGATTATAGAAAGAGACAATTTTAAATTGTAATATTGATATAAATAACAAGATTAATTTATCTCTAAAATTTTCATGTTTTACTAAATTTATAATAAAAATATTCGAAATTCCATTTTCTCTTATAAGCTTACAAAGTGATTTAAATAATGAAAGAATATTATGAAATCTAAAAATATAATTATTACTGAAATATTTTAATTTATCTTTTTTTGAATCTGATTTAAGTAACAGACTTAAATCGTATATGTAAACTTTATATTCTTGCAAAAAATACTCTAATTCAAATCTTTCCCAATCTATTTGATTAAATCTATTTGGATATAAAAATAAAACAATTTTGTTCAAATATTTATAAGTTTCTAGATAAAATTTTAGCAAATTAATTATTTTTGCAAATTTGTTAGTTACAAATTTTTTATTATTTATCTATTTAAAAATCAAATACTCTCAAGTCTTTTAATGGCTTCGTTTATTTGACTATCTGTTACTTTAAAAATATCTTCTTTAGAAGAAGAATAATATGTTTTATACCATCTAGCAGTCATCTCAAGGGTATCTACTGTAGAGAATACTGGTTTCCAATTTAAAAGAGAGTTAGCTTTGTCGCAATTTAATTTCAATAACCCCGCTTCTTTAATCTTAGACTTTGAAAACCTATATGAAGCTTCGCTTCCCCATTCATTAGCTAAAAATATTACTAAATCTCCAACAGTCATATCCTGTGAAGGGAAAGGACCAAAGTTAAAAGATTCGCCATTAACTTCAGAATTTTCTTTAAAAAGAATTTCCATTAACCATAAATAACCTCCAAGAGGTTCAAGAACATGCTGCCAGGGTCTTGTTGAATAAGGTGCGTGAATTGAGACTTTTTCATTATTACTCCAAGCCCTTATACAATCAGGGACAATTCTTGATGGAGCCCAATCACCACCTCCGATAACATTTCCCGCTCTAGCAGTTGCCATTTTTAAATAATTTTCACTATTTGAATTAAATGACTTAAAAAAAGATTTGATCATTATCTCTGCTGCTGCCTTTGAAGCACTATAAGGATCGTCTCCTCCCAATTCATCAATTTCCCTATAGCCATAATGCCATTCTTTATTCTGATAACATTTATCACTTGTAATCATCAAAATTGCTGGGATTTTTTCACACTGAATCGCAGACTGTAAAATGTTAATTGACCCAATTGCATTAGTCCTAAAAGTCTTTAAGGGGTCTGAATAAGAAGTTCTAACTATAGATTGAGCTGCTAAATGAAAAACCAAATCAGGTTGATATTTTTTAAACAAATTTGTTAATTTCTCAATATCATTGATATCACATCTAATATCTTCACATTTTAATTTCGGTTTCAAAATCTCATAATGAGATGGATTTGTAGGAACGTTTAAAGAAACCCCTATTACATTAGCGCCAACATTCTCAAGCCATCTAACTAACCAAGACCCTTTAAAACCAGTATGACCTGTGACCAATACACTTTTACCTTTATAAAAAGACCAGTCCAAATTAATAAAGTATTTCGGCTATGATAAAACATCGTTAATACAATCTCAATAACATTTGTCCAATTTAAGGGATTTTTTACATTAACTTTGAAAAAGTTAATTATCAAATTTTGAAAAATATATTTAAAACTTAAGAATTATTTTTAAAAAACTTTTTATCTAAATCGTAAAAATTTTTTTTACTTGATATATTCTTAATATTTAAATTTTCTAATATTTCTACAATTTTTTTTGAAGCGCCTCCTTCTCCATATGGATTAGTACAATTTTCTAATTTCTTTTGAAATTCGGAACTGTATAAAGTATCAATTGAATTTAAAATATCATCAAAATTAGGATCACAGGAAATTACACTTTTAGCTTTTAATCTTCCTTCTTGTCTATTACCAATATTAATTGTTCCAATTTTTAATGTAGGTGCTTCTAATAAACCACTTGAAGAATTACCTATAACTCCATCCATATAAGATAAACATGATACGTATCTCTGAATACCAAGAGAGAAGAAATATTTTGAGTTATGATTTTTTTTAACAAAATTCTTTATTGCATCGATAATCTTCTTATTCCCTGGATCAGAATTAGGCATAGTAAAAATAATTCCTGTATGTGAAAAATTATTTAAAACTTTTAATAATTCAGAAAAATCATTAATAGTATTTTCTTTATTAGTTTCAGGATGATAGGTTACTAAAAGATTTCTCTCTAAAAATCTAAATTTTAATTCTTTTTCTAAATTATTTTTTGAAATAATCTCAATTTCTTTTAAATTATCAACACCTAGTCCACCAACTAAAAATACATTTGATGGATCTTCTCCCATCTGAATAACCCTTTTTTCATATTCTTCCGATGCTACAAAATGGATTTTTGATAATTTTGTAACTGCATGACGAATATTATCATCTATAGCCCCATAAGTTAGTTCCCCCCCATGTATATGTGAGATTGGAATTTTGAAAATTGTTGCAACTGTAGCCACTCCTAAGAGCTCATATCGATCTCCAAGAAGCATAACCATATCAGGTCTAATTTCATTAAAGCAATTTGAAAATTTCTTAATATATTCTGAAATATTTAAAGATACTGAATAACTGTCATCATTTAATATATCTATATAAATTTTCTTATGAATTTCTACATTATCAGATAAAATCTCTTCAATTGTATATCCATAGCTTTTCAAAAGATGGGTTCCTGAGACTATTAAATAAAGTTTTAACTTAGATGATTTATTAATTAAATTTATTGTTTTTTTTAATAAGCCATAATCCGCCCTTGAAGTAGTCACAACACATATTTTTTTTAATTGAATGTCTTTATACATTAGGCACTTTTGTTCTTTTTAATATTAAATCTTTTAATAATAATTTATTCATAATAATAAATTATTAAATTTTCTCTTTTGAAATAATATATATCTAATTCTAACGAAGAAAATTAATTTATAAATATTATTCCCAAAAAGTTATTTTTGGAAAAGAATTAAATTAAGTTAACAGTTTTCCAAATAATAAAATATATCTTAAAAAATTTTTATAATTTAAAAACAGTTAAATAATTAAATATTTTTTTATTTGGATGGAAATAAATAATAAAAAAACAAATACTCAAGTATTTCTAATACATAACAAAGGGACTCTAGCTAGTAAAACCAAAAATTTACTGCAGAATTATTTTGTAGTTGAGAATTATCTAGTAAATAAAAAAAAATCTGCAAAATCGATTTCTAAAGAAGTTGAAGATTATATTGCTGAAAACAAATTTAAATTAATAATCTTTATTTCAGGTGAGACACAAAATGAAAAAATAATGAAAAAAGCAAATCAACTCATTCCGATAAATATTGCTAATTTATGTTCTAAATTTTCCATACCATTAATTTATTTGAGCTCTTTAAGTGTCTTCGGTATCCCAAAACAAAAAGTGATAAATGGGAATTCTCTTAGAGATCCTTATGATATTTATGGCATGACAAAAAATAGTTTGGATATTCATATTAAAAATAAACTCAAGGATTTAAATTATTCCTGTATTGCTCCGGGTTCCATAATAAATCCTGATTCTAGTAATCAGAATTTAATTAAACAAGGAATAAATGTTTTTAAAAATAAAATTCTTAAATTAATTTTCTTGCTAATTGGTCCTTCAGGAAATTATGCATGTGTTCACATTGATGATTTAGTAAGTGCTATATCTATTGAAGCAAACAAAATTTTATCTTTAAATAAAAAACAAAAATATAGAAAATTTAAATGCTGCGCAGTTAATTTAAGAATTTATGATTTAATTAAGAAAGCAAATGGATTTAAGCCAATTTTTAAATTAAAATCTATAGAAATAAAATTATTAAAAATACTTACTTGCTTTCTAAATTCAAAAACTAAAATGAAAATATTTGTATATTTTACAGATTTCTGTTATTTCACTGAATATAGTTTCTTATCTAAAAGATCAATAAATGAATATTTAAAGAATAATTAGATAATGAAAATACTTCATATTTTGCAAACAATAAATTTAAAGAATGGCGGTGGCGTAACTGCAAGAAATCTAAAATTAATAAAATATTTAGAAAAAAATAGAACTGAAAATTACTTAATTTCTACCTTTAACAAACATGACTGTTATAAATTTTCCATAATTCAACCTAACAGAACCTTATTTCTTAAATTAATAAATATAGGTAAGTTTCCCATACCTATTCCAAACTTAAGAAGTTTTAATAATTTAGTAAAAAAAGCAGACATTATACATTTAACAAACTTTTGGACTTTATTAAATTTATATGCATATATATTTTGCGTTATAAACAATAAAAAATATGTTATTTGTCCTGCGGGAGCATTAAAAATCATGGGTGATTCAAAGTTATTTAAATTATTTTATAAGATTTTATTTGGAGATTTTATTATTAATAATGCCTCTAGCTTAATAGCTATTACTGATAGAGAAAAAAGAGAATTTGAAAAATATGGAGTCCCATCCAAAAAGATATCTGTTATTCCAAATGGGATAGAATGTGCGGAAAAAAATTTTTCAGATAAAAATATAGAAGATGAATTTAAGAAATTTAGACCTTATATATTATTTATTGGAAGACTAAATTATATAAAGGGACCGGATTTACTTCTTAAAGCTTTCATAAAAATTGCAAAGGATTTTCCTGAATATAAATTATTATTCGCTGGCCCAGATGAAGGAATGAAGATCAACCTAGATAGCATGATCAAAAAGTCAAAGCTAGAAAACAAAGTTTTATTTTTAGGATTTGTTAATGAGTTAAGAAAAAGATCTCTTTACCAGAATGCTTCCATTTTAGTTATTCCATCAAGATCAGAAGCAATGTCCTTAGTAGTACTTGAAGCTGCTCTAAATGGATTATCTAGCATATTTACAAATGTATGCGGTCTAGAATCTTTAGCAAAAAATAAAAATTTCTATTCAGTAGAGGTAGATGAGTATAAAATCGCCGAGGCTTTAAGAGAATTTTTATGTAATAAACAAAAAAATAAATATTATAAAAATAAAAAAATCAGAGAGTATGTCCGAAAAAATTTCAATTGGGATCTCATTGCAAAGAAATATATTGATATTTTATATTGCCATTGTAATCTACATTGAAGCTAAATATTATTTAATTTATCTAAGTTACTAATATTTAATGAAAGAGCCTTTAGTTTCTATAATTTTAAATTGTTTTAATGGTGAAAAATATCTTAAGAATTGCTTAGAAAGTATCCTATTACAAACTTATCAAAACTACGAAGTAATTTTTTGGGATAACTGTTCAACTGATAATTCTAAAAATATTTTTATGGAAATAAATGATAATAGATTCAAATATTTCAATGACAGTAATCACGTTAATTTATACAAAGCTAGAAACAAAGCATTAAATCAAGTCAAGGGCGATTATATTAGTTTTCTAGATGTTGATGATATCTGGATGCCTGATAAATTATCCAAACAAATCGAAATATTTAAAGATAATAAAAAAATTGGTTTCTGTTATGGGGGCTTTAAAATTTTAAATACAAAATTAGGTACTTTAAAATCTGCTTATCTAAACAAACTTTTAAAAAGTGGTTATATAACCGATCAACTTATAAGAAAATATAATGTTGGCATATTAACTCTTATGGTCAGCAAAGAAATAATAAAAATGTTTGATATAAAATTTGATGACAGATTTACAATAATGGGTGACTTAGATTTTGTATTGAGAATATCAAAATATAGTAAAGGCGTTGCTTTAAAAGAGGACTTGGGTATTTATAGAAAGCATTTGAACAATCTTAGTTATGATTTTGATCTCACAATCAAGGAAAGAATAATTTGGCAAAAAGAAGTAATTGAAAAATCTCTTTTTAATGAAAATCAAATTCTTCCATTTAAAAGAGAGACCAAATACCTAGAATTAATTAATAGCTTAGAGAGATTTTCTCTACGTAAAGCTGTATTTTTTTTAAGGGAACTTAAAGGTATTTTTTTTGTAAAAGGTGTAGTTTTAATTTTTAATAAATTAGTTCTTAAATTAAAAAGCTATTTAAGTCTTTTTTTGAAAAATTTTGATTAAAATGATTTATATTATTCTTCAAAGACAATTTAACTAATTTTAATTTGTAGATAATCAAATGCGAATAGACTTTAGTAAGCCATTCATTACCGATGAATCAGAGAAATTCTTGGTTGAATCTCTTAAGTCTCTTAATCATTCAGGGAACAATTACTGGAATAAAAAATGCATTGAATTTCTAAAAGAAAAATATCATTTTGGAGAGGTTTTTTTAGTCCCTTCTTGCACAGCAGCTTTAGAAATGGGGGTAATGCTTGCAGGTATAGAACCTGGAGACGAGGTAATCCTTCCTTCTTATACATTTAGTTCTACAGCGACTGCTATTTTAATGTCTGGAGGTCATCCTATTTTTGCAGAAATAGAACCAAGCACTATGAATTTGGATATTAACAAATTAGAGCAATTAATTACAGATAAAACAAAATGTATAATACCAATAGATTATGCAGGTATTTCGTGCAATATTTCTGAAATCAAGAAGATTTCTTCCAAATATAATATTCCTATAATGGTAGATTGCGCTCAATCTTTAAATTCAAAAACAGAAACAGGAGAATGGACAGGAACGACTACAGATTTAGCTTGTTTTAGTTTTCATCAAACAAAGAACTATTCCTGCGGAGAGGGAGGTGCTTTAATCGTAAATAACTCAGAATGGATTGAACGAGCACATATCTTACAAGAAAAAGGGACTGATAGAAAATTAGTTATTGAGGGTTTAAAAAATAAATATGGATGGGTAGATAAAGGTTCGAGTTATTTATTATCTGATATTCTTGCATCACTACTATTTTCCCAATTGAAAAATATTGATTTAATTACTAGATATAGGGAAAAAGTTACTGAAGCTTACAGAAAAGTTTTAAGACCTTACGAAAATGCTGGATTTATAAACTGTCCAAAACCTCCAATAGGCTGTACTATAAATCATCATGCTTTTTTTGTAATTTTTGATATTCCTATTAACAAATCAAAATTCCTCGAAAGACTAAAAAATCTTTACAATGTTTCAGCTTACATTGGATATCAGCCATTACACTCATCAATAAAAGGAAAGCAATTAGGTTACAAACCTGATGATCTACCAATTACTGAAGATCTTGCATCCAGAATTGTACGTCTCCCTTTTTATACAGAATTAGGAGCAAAAAAAGATCAGCTAGAATATGCTTGTAATTCAATAAAAAAAGTCTTAGATAGTATATATATCTAAGTTGTTATTTACTGACAAATTTACCAAGTCTTTCAACATCATAATTTGCTCTCAAAAGTACTTTTTCGCACCAATTTAAATTATTTAAATACCATAAGATTGTTTTTTCTAACCCCTCATTAAAACTATGTTTAGGAGACCAACCCAATTTTTTGTTGATAAAAGAGTAATCGATAGCATACCTTTTATCATGGCCAGGCCTATCAATAACACTCTCAATTAAATTAGAAGAAGGTTCTTTATTATTTAAAGTAGAATCGAGAAAAGAGCAAATTTTGAGAATAACTTGTTTATTAGATTTTTCTTCTCCTCCCCCAATGCAATATTTCTGACCAACTTCGCCATTAGAAGCAACTAATAATAATGCATCAACATGATCTTCAACAAATAACCAGTCTCTTATTTGTGATCCATTCCCATACATTGGGATTATTTTTTTATTAAGTACTTTATTTATAACTAAAGGGATTAACTTCTCTGGAAATTGCCAAGGACCATAATTATTACTGCAATTTGTAATTAAAGTAGGAATCCCATAAGTGTTATGCCAGGCATTAACTAAATGATCGCTAGCAGCTTTACTAGCAGAATATGGGCTGCGGGGATCATATTTAGTTTTTTCAGAGAAATAACCAGTCGTCCCCAAAGAGCCATATACTTCATCAGTACTTATATGATGAAATTTAAAAATTCTTCGCTTTTCTTGAGAAAGATTATCAAGCAAATTTCTAACTGAATTTAACAAATTTAATGTTCCTAATACATTACTATTGATAAACTCATTAGGCTTATCTATGGATCTATCTACATGTGTTTCTGCTGCAAGATGAAGAATTAAATCTGGTTTTACAAAATTAATTACTTCCTCTACTTTTTTAGAATCTGTAAGATTGACATTTATAAATTTATATCTTTTTTTTTGGCGATCATTCATTTTTACCAAAATATCATTTATTCCAGTAAGGTCACTTGCATAACCAAACTTATCTATATTAAATATTTCAGATGGAGTACATTTAAGGAGTCTTCTAACAACAGCTCCACCTATAAAACCTGCTCCCCCAGTAATCAAAATTTTTTCATATTTTTTTAGAAAATTTTTCATTAAGCCCCAGTTTAAGAACCTACAACTATTAATTCAGATTACTAGATAAGTATCTATTATTAATATCTGTATTATCTATTAATTGAAGAAGATATTCACCATATCCACTTTTTAATAATGGTTGAGCTAAAAATTCTAATTCTTGATTAGAAATCCATCTTTGTCTCCACGCAACTTCTTCCGGGCATCCAATTTTTAGTCCTTGTCTATGTTCTAATGTCCTTATGAAAGCACCTGCTTCATGAAGTGAATCGTAAGTTCCTGTATCAAGCCAAGCAGTTCCTCTTCCCAACAATTTTACCTTTAATTTTTGTTCCTCCAAGAGGATCTGGTTTAATGATGTTATTTCTAGCTCACCTCTTTGAGATGGCTTTAATTTAGAAATATGTTCAAGAGCAAAATTATTGTAAAAATATAAACCAGTAATTGCATAATTTGTTTTAGGTTTATTAGGTTTTTCATCAATTTTTATAGCATTAAATTTATCGTCAAATTCAACGATTCCATATCTTTCTGGATCTTTTACAGGATAAGCAAATAATGTATTGATTTCTCTATTTTGGTTCGCTTCCTTTAAAGATGAAACTAAGTTACTTCCATGAAAAATGTTATCTCCTAAAGCAAGGACAACAGAAGAATCACGTATAAAGTCCTTTGCGATAATAAAGGCCTGGGCAATTCCCTCTGGATTTTCTTGAACAGCATATTTTAATGAAATACCTAAACTCCTACCATCACCAAGCAATTTCTGAAATGACAGATTATCATTATCAGTTGTTATTATCATGATTTCCTTAATCCCAGTCATCATCAAGGTTGTTAAGGGATAATATATCATTGGCTTATCATATACAGGCATTAATTGTTTACTAATAGCATTAGTCAAAGGTGCTAATCTTGTCCCTTTACCGCCGGCTAAAATAATACCTTTCCTATCATTCATTTTACAAAAATTTAATTCTAATTAACCGTGAATTATATATTTACCATATCACTTATCTTCAAAAAAAATAATTTGAAAATGTTTATTAGATTATAATTATTAATATAAAAAAGCTTTGATAAAATAAAAATAGTTAAGCATAATTTCATTGAAGATTAATTCTCTAGATTTTATCAAAAGCTCTCTTTCAGAAAATGAAAATGAAGAAACTATTCAGCTTTTAAAATGGATTGAAAATTTAAAAAATAAAGTCAAATTTAAAGTTGAGAAAAAATCCTTATCAGATTTAAAAAATTGGGATTATTCTGAAAAAAAAACAATTTATAATATAAAGAAAAATTTTTTTTCAATAAAGGGCTTTTCTACTTCTTCAAGCCTTAAAAATATTGATAATTATGATCAGCCACTAATAGTTCAAGATGAAATAGGCATACTTGGGTTTATTGTAAAGAAGATAGATGGAATTTTATATTTTTTAGTTCAAGCAAAAATAGAACCTGGAAATATAAATATTATTCAGCTATCGCCTACATTGCAGGCCACAAAAAGTAATTATCAGTTAAAGCATGGAGGAGGTGAGCCAGATTACATGCACTATTTCTTTAACGTATCAAAAGAAAATTTACTCTTTGATGTTTTGCTTTCAGAAGAAGGAACAAGATTTTTTAAAAAAAGAAATAGAAATATGATTGTTTATGTAGATGATGATATTCAGTTAAAAGATAATTTCAAATGGATGACTTTAAAACAATTAAAGTCTTTAATGCAATTTGACAATAAGGTTAATAGATGTGCTAGGTCTGTAATTTCATTGATAAACTATAGCTTGAATGATATTAGTAATAATAAATCAGCAAAAAAAGATATTGAAAAAATAAAATTTGATAAAATTTCAATATTTTTAAATTCTTTAACAGGAATGTATAAATCAAAAAATACTATTGAAAATATAATTCAAACTTTAATGACTTATAAGGCAGACAATACAACAAAATCAAAAAAAATAAATTTAGACTTAATGAGAAACTGGGTAACAAAAACAGATGAAATAATTTCCAACAATAAAGAAGACTTCTCTATAATCGGAGTCGAGGCAAATATATCTATAAGAGAAATTCATAGTTGGGATCAACCTATGATTAAGCCTAATAAACAAGCAATTTTTGGAATTATCTCTAAGTTATTTAAAAATAACATCCATTTCCTAGTAAAAATAGATGGAGAGCCTGGCACATTTGATAGTGTTGAGTTATCCCCTACAGTAAAAGTATTTAATAATTCAGAAATACAATATAATCCATATTTTGACTTTATCTTGAAATCAGAAAAAAAAGATAGATTGATTGACTCATTGCAATCGGAAGAAGGCGGTAGATTCTATAAAGAGCAAAATAGAAATATTTTAGTTTTAGCTAAAGAAGAATTTAATGAAGATATATTGCCAGGTTATATTTGGATAGATTTATATCAGCTTTCTTTTCTCAATCAATTTAATAATATGCTTAATATACATCTGAGGAATTTTCTTGCACTCATCCCAAATCATAAATAGACAAAAAGTCATTAACATTGGCATACTTGGTTATGCCTCTATTGCAAAAAATAAAGTAATTCCAGCAATACTATCTGAAAAAGAAAAATTTAAATTAATTGGCATTGCCTCGCGTGATTTAAAATACTCTAAAGAAATAATAAATAATTATAAGTGTGAATTTTTTAATGATTACGACACTCTAATTAATAATCCTTCTTTAGATGCAATTTATATTCCATTACCTAATGCATTACATTTTTTATGGGCAAAGAAATGTCTCCAAAGAGGATTACATATTCTTTTAGAAAAACCTTCTACATGTAACTACCAAGACACAATTGAGCTTGTAAATATAGCCAATTCAAGTCATTTATCTTTTGTTGAAACATTTCAATTTCGTTTTCATAAACAATTTGAATTAATTAAAACTCTTATAAAAGATGAAACAATCGGTGAATTAAGAAATATAAGATCTTCATTTGGATTCCCCAAAATAGACTATCCAAATAATATTAGATATTTAAAAAAACTTGGAGGAGGATCTTTATTTGATGCAGGTGTTTATCCCTTAAAGATTTCATCTTTAATTTTAGGAAATCAAATAAGTGTAAAATCAGCAATGTTATATAAATGTCCATTATTAGATATAGATATGAGGGGTGATGTGTTTTTACAAGATAAGAATTTTATTTCCTCTCAAATTTCCTTTGGATTTGATAATTATTACCAATGTACTTTAGATATTTGGGGTTCAAAAGGAAAAATAACTGCTAATAGAATTTTTACTGCACCAAACGACTTGGATATTTATATAAATCTAGAAACAAAAGATTTTAAAAAGAATATTTTAGTTGGGAAGGACGACCATTTCAGGAATTTACTCAGTTATTTTCACAAGACAATTTTCAATAGAAATCTTGCTACTGAAGAACTTAAATTAATTCTCAAACAATCGAAATTAGTTAATGAAATTCAAGTAAAAGCAACTTTAAGTTAAAATAATGAATATTTGATGATTATCTATAAAAATGAATTATGGAAAATTGGAAATTTCAGTAGTAATTCCAGTATATGGATCATCAAATTATCTGAAAAATTTGTACCAAAGAACTACAAATATACTCTTTGGAATGGGAGCAAATTATGAAATTATCTTTGTAGAAGATTCAGGACCAGATGATGCCTGGGAAATCATAAAAGAAATTTCACTAAGTGATTTAAGAGTAAAAGGTTACAAATTAAGTAAAAACTTTGGTCAACATAATGCTCTTTTATGTGGAATTCGCAATTCAGAGGGAAAATTGATAATTACCATGGATGATGACTTGCAACATCCACCTGAGGAAATTCCAAATCTTATTAATGAAATAAATAATGGTTATGACGTAGTTTATGGTAAACCTTATAAAGATAAAAAAAATATACCTAGAAAAATTTTTACTAAATTAACCAAAAGTTTTCTTTCATTAGCTATCGGTAATTTTAGAGCAAAAAAAATGTCTTCTTTTCGAGTATTTAGAGGAAGTTTAAAAGGTTCATTTGAAAACTTTAATAGTGAAATTATAAATATAGATATTTTGCTAACTTATGCTGCTAAAAACTTTTCAGAGATTAATGTGAAAAATAATTTCAGAAGAAGCGGTAAATCTGGATATAATTTCCTAAAGCTATCGAAACATACAATTAATATTTTAACAGGCTTTTCAACAGCACCTCTTCATTTTGCTTCAATAATTGGAATTACTCTTTCTATTTTTGGATTAGTAATCTTCTCTTATGTATGTATTATGTGGTTTTTATATAAAAATGTTTTACCAGGATTTACATTTTTGGCTTCAATAATTTCTATATTTTCAGGAGCACAACTTTTATCTGTTGGAATTCTTGGCGAATATATTGCAAGAATTCATAAAAAACTATTGAACAAACCAAGTTATGTAGTGTCAGAAAAAATAAATACTAATTAAAAGTTTAAAATTTCAAAGTTAAAAATAATGCTTTTAAAAAAAATTTTTCTTAAAAACTATTACTATCTAATCAATAAAAGAATAGAAATAACTAAATATATTTTTGTTGGTTTACTCTCAACTATTTTAAATTTCATAACTTACAAAAAAATTTTTGAAGTTACTAATATCATATTTCTAGCCTATTTAGTTGGAAGTATTTTAGGTCTTATTAATTCATATTACTTTTCTAAATTTTGGACATTTAAGAATTCAAGAAAAGATAATAAAATGATGCTTCTTTCTTATATTATTATTCACATATCAGGAATAGGATTAAGTAGTTTAGTTACTTATACCTCAAATTCAATATTTTCTAATTATATTTTCGCGTGGTTTTGTGGTGCTATATTTTTCTCAGTTTATAATTACATTAATCTAAAAAAATTTACTTTTAAAGATAAATCATGAATTTTATTTTAAATAAAAAAATATCATTTTATAATTTTTGAATTTATTTATAGATTTATTATGTTTAACAACAAATTAGATTTAAAAGAAAATAAAAAAAAATATATCCAGTTATTTATATTTTATTCGATATCTCATATATGGATTTTCTTGATTCTTGATTCTATTTTTTGGGATGACTGGAGTATTTATAATACAAATCCTCAAATTATTAAAAATATGTTTTCAATGTATGGGACTCCAATCATAGGTTATCTCCATACATTTTTGTTAAAACTTGGGCCTCCAATTTATAAATTACTTACATTTTTAATATTTTTCATAAATGGGATTTTATTAGATCAGATTTTAAAGAGAAATGCATTTATAAGTGAAAATAACAGATTTTTTATTTGCCTCTTATTTTTAGTTTCACCTTTAAATATTGCGAGGGTAACCTTAATATGTTTTCCTTATACCTTTTGTACATTTTTATTCTTTTTAGCTTGGTTTCTATTACCAACCAAAAGATTTATTTCTCTGATATTATTTCTTTTTTCATTTACAACAAATTCTCTTCTAGTTTTTTATTGCCTGCCAATTATTGAAATTTTTTATACTCACTATAAATTTAATAAAAATTATATTCTTAAATTTATTAAAAAAAATTTATTTTTTATTTTTTGTCCATTTATTTTTTATTTTTTGAAAATATATTTTTTTAATCCTAAAGGAATATATGAAGGTTATAACTCAAATTTTGAAATTAAAAATTTATTATTCACTCCTTTATTACAAATAAATGATCTTATTGAGTTTAAGTCTGCATATATTTTATTAATTCCAATTATTGTACTATTTTTGTCTTATATTTTTTATAAATATATACCTTTAAAAGAAGATCTCGAAGACTCCTATCATTTTAAGAAAATTTTATTATTTGGATTATTATCTACCTTATGTGCATTATTTCCATATTGGATTTTAAATCATACTCCAGCTTTTACTGATTGGAATTCTAGACACCAGCTATTAATGCCCTTGGGAATTTCAGTTTTAATTACCGCAATTTTATCTAGATATGAAATTAAATCTCGAAAAATTCTGCTATCTTTATTTATTACAATTTTTCTCATTGTTAATTTCACAAACTACATTTCACTGGTAAATGACTTTGCTAAACAAAATCAAATTATTAAAATAATTTCAAATAATAGAGATTTAATTGATTCAAATATAGTAATTTTTCAAGATAAAACCTTTAATGCTTTTGGTAGAAGTTATAGGAATAATGAATGGCAGGGAATTTTAAATAAATCTTTGCCTGAAAAAAATTTAATTGGACTTAATTCCTATAAAAAGATAAATTCTTTAAAGGATGTTTTTAAAAACCAATGCCAAATTTATGGAGGAATAAGAATCGAAAACTTACCCCAAGATTTTAAAATATCAACAATTAAAATTTACTACGATCAGAATACTAATTTCAGTTTTTTAACTAAAGCCATAAGAAAGATTAAAACTTTTGGATATAAGCCAATAAAAATCGAAATTGAACAAGATTCAAATATTTATAAATTTGATGAAATAAATTCTGAAGAGAATCAAACTTTAGAATGTATTTAAATAAAATGCAAATATTTAACTATTTGGAAAATTAATTTAAAAAGTTTTATAAAACTAATTTTTGAAACAAATAAATCAATAATGTTAATATAAAAAAAATTATAAAAGGATGCAAAAGAAGAAAATCAATATAAATTGCCAAAAAATTTTTTTTGATTTTGATGGTGTAATAGTAGATTCCAATAAATTTAAAGAAAAAGCAATAACTGAATCTATCAAGGAATTAAATTTAAAAAAGGATTATATAGAAGATGCAATTTCCTATTTTAATACTCATGCGGGAGTTGGCAGAAAGAGAAAACTTCTTAAATTTTTTAATATAAACTATACTGAAAAAATATTAGAAATATATTCCAAGAAATGTATTAAATATTTTTCTCAAGCATCACCTACATTAGGTCTCTTAAATTTTATTAAAGCATTGAATAAATTTCATCCTTCAGTAAAGCTTTATATTTTAAGTGGTGGTAATTTAGAAGAGATTAATTGTTTTCTTAAATCCAATAATATGGAAAATTTATTTTTCAAGATTCTTTTTGATAATTTTTCTAAAAGCCAACATCTTATAAATGAAGAAGCAGATAAAAATGATATTTTTTTTGGAGATAGCAAAGGTGATCTTAATACAGCAAGAAAGCATTCATTATGTTTTATATTAGTAAAAGGTTTTTGCAGTTCTAAATCAAAACCTGAACATAGTGATGAACAATATGCAAAGATTTCAATTGAAAATTTTTCAAATATCTTAATAAATAAATGAATAAAAAAATCAAATTAGGTATTAATGGACTTGGCAGAATTGGCAGACATATATTTAGATTAGCTGCTGAAGATAAAGATATTGAAGTTGTATTTATTAATGAAAAAATATCTGATTTAAATAATTGGATTTATACTATTAAATATGACACTATTTACGGAAAGTTTGAGAGAGAGATATTTGTTGATGGAAAAAATTTATTTTTTGAAGGGAAATTTATATCAACAGCAAATGAAGAAAAGATAAGTTCAGTTCCATGGAAAGAAAGAGAAGTTGATTACATAATTGACTGTACAGGAATAAAGAATAATGTTCTTGAATCAAGAGTTCTTTTAAAAAAAAAGGAAGTAAAGAAAATATTAATATCTCATTCTCCAGAAGAGGTCGATTTTACTTTAATCTTAGGAGTAAATGAAGATTCATATGATAATAAAATACATAATTTAATTGCTTCGAGTATATGTGATGCAACCGCTATAGCACCAATAACAAAAATAATAGATGAGAACTTTAAAATTAATTCTGGATATCTCACGACATTACATCCATGGCTAAGTTATCAAAATCTAATGGATGGCCCTTCGAGCTCTTGGAGTATGCCAGGAGAAATTTATCATCACTTTGCTTTAGGCAGATCATCTATAGGGAATTTAATACCAAAGCCTACAACCGCAATGGATGCAGTACTAAAAGTTCTTCCCAATTTAAGAAAAAGTTCTATTGGATCTTTTTCTTACAGAACACCTACTCAAATTGTCGGTTCTGCTGATATCACATATTTGGTTGAAGAAGAAATAAATAAAGGAAAACTTTTAAAACTTTTGCAAAATTTTGAAAATAATCAAAGATTCCCAATATTAAAACTATCTAAAGAGCCTTTAGTTTCATTAGATTTTAAAGGCAATAACTATTCATGTATAGTTGATGAAAGATGGCTTGATGTAATAAATAATAAGTTAATCAAATGTGTTCTATGGTATGACAATGAAGTTGGTTATTCTTCAAATATTATTAGACAATTAAAACTTATACATTCTATGATTTAAAAATTTTAAAGACTTTTAGAATTTAACATGCAAGACTTCGTATCAATTACAGATCACATTAAAGAATATTCTATTGAGTCAGAAATTCTTGGAAGTTATCTCCTACCCAAATTATCAGAAAAAACAACAATAATATTAGTTTGGCATAAAGAAATTAATGAAGAATTTCTAAAGAAATATAAGAGAATAAGGGCAATAGTAAGATATGGGGTTGGAGTTGATAATATCGACCTTCAAAAATGCAAAGAAATGGGAATAAAAGTCTACAATACCCCTGATTATGGAGTAGATGAAGTTTCTGATACAGCAGTTTCTATGATTCTTTCTCTAGCTCGTAGGGTTAAAGAGCTTGAGTATTTTGCCTTAAATAATAGAGAAGCATGGCTGGGAGCAAAAATCCCTTTCCCAATGAAGAGAATTAATAAAATGAATATTGGGATAATTGGTTTAGGCAGGATAGGAGGAGCAGTTGCTAGAAAAATGAAAGTTTTTTCTCCTGAAATAAGTTTTTATGATCCTTACCTTCCTTCAGGAACTGAGAAAACGTTTTCAATAAAAAGATTTCACAACTTAAATGATTTACTTAAGGAATCAGATATTATTTCGATTCATACGCCACTTACCAAAGAAACAAGAGGAATGATTAATGAGAATTTTATCAATAGAATGAAGAAAGGATCTATTCTTATAAATGTATCTAGAGGTCCAATAGTAAAAGATAATAAATTCATACTAAAAGCTCTTCAAGACAATTCATTGACTGGTTATGGGACTGATGTTTTTGTGAATGAGCCGCCAAGTAAAGAAGATCAACTATTTAGTACTTGGGCAAAAAACAATTCTTTGAGCAATAGAATCATCATTAACCCTCATACTTCTTATTTTAGTAATGAAGCTATTAGAGAATGCAGAGAAAAAGCTTCATTAAAAGTTTTTAATATTATTAATGATTCAGATATAAGAGATAATATAGTTTAAACTTTTATGGATTTTTTATTAAATGAAAATTATTAGATTTATTAGCAATGATGGTATTTCATATGGTCAACTAAATAAAGATAATGTTCAAGGAATAAAAGACTTTAGTTTTTCCAAAGATTTTAATTACTCTAACAAGCAATACTCTTTAAATGAGATAAAAATATTATCTCCTTCATTGCCAAAGAAAGTGATTGGCCTTGCTTACAATTATAAGGATTTAGTTGGTGAAAAAGATAGCTACGATGATCCTTTAGTATTCATGAAATCCCCAAATTCGATTATAGGAATAAATCAATCTATTAAAATTCCAGCACAAAAAAAAGTTTGGGTTGAAGTTGAGCTCGTAATTGTTGTGAGTAATAAAATAAAAGATAAAAAATCTAGCCTATCTGAAAAAATTTTTGGATTCACTATTGGTAATGATGTAACCGTTGAAAGTAAATATAATCGTGATCATCATCTGGCACAATCTAAAGCCAGAGATACTTTTGGACCAACGGGTCCTTACATTGATACAGAAATAAATACCTCCAAGTTAAATATGACAAATAAAATAAATGGTCAAATTTTTCAAAAAGGCAATACTGAAAATAGAATTTTTGATGATGAAAAGTGCTTAGAACTAGTTGAATCTATAATGGAGCTAGATCCTGGAGATTTAATTTTTACTGGCACTCCAGCCAATGCTGAAAATTCAGTAGTTAAGAAAGGAGACATTTGTGAGTTATCAATTGAAGGGCTCGATTCACTCCATAACGACATAATTTAATTTTATTCATGAAGCAAGTAATCGTTATTCCTGCAAGGATGGGTGGTTCAAGACTACCAGGGAAGCCACTAATCAAAATAAAAGGGATCCCAATGATAGAAAGAGTTTGGATACAATGCAGAAAAGTTATGGAAGAAAAAAATATCTTTGTTGCAACCGAAGACGATTTAATTAAGCAGTTTTGTGAAAGCAAAGGGATAAAATGCGTAAATACAGGAAAAGCTCCCACTGCGATCGATAGAGTTAAACTTTTTAGCGATAAAATAAATGCTGATGCATATATTAACGTTCAGGGCGATGAGCCCATAGTAAATCCAAATGACATTGATTCGATATTGCAATATAACCAAAAATTTCCCGACAGAATTGTTTTTGGGAAAACTAGGGCAAATATAGATGAATTTAATGATTATTCAAAAGCAAAAGTTGTTTGCTCTAAAGATGATAAATTACTTTACTGTTCTAGAGCTGGAATCCCATTAAATAATAAAGGAAATTTTGAAGAGGCTTTTAGGGCGATCTGGATATACGCTTTTAATAAAGCATCATTAGATAATTATTATGAATCAATAGATATTTCTAAATTAGAAGATATAGAGGATACTGAGATTTTAAGATTCTTAGAAATTGATATACCAGTATATTGCATTGATTTAATTGGAGATAGTTGGGCGGTAGATGAGCATAAAGATTTAAATGAAGTAGAAAAGAGGATAATAAATTTTGAACAGTAAGGTATAAAATATGAATTTTTTTAATTTAAATTAAGAACAACTTTTTATTTTTTCTAATTAAGATAAATCTCTAGGTAAAAATTTAGCTTTATCATAAAGTAGATACTTTATTATTAAATATTCTTCTCTTGATCTCACTGGGCAATATGTTCTTTCTTTTGTATTGAACTGTGTAACTCCATTTAAATAGTCTTCTTTTGAAAATTCTCCTTCAGTTATAACGTTATATTTAAATTCCTTAAAATCATTAAGGCTTAGAAAAGTATCTATGATTTCTCTCAATTGAGCACATTTCCTTTGAGCATTTTTCTCTTTAAATTGACCTTTAGAATTTTCGAGTTTCACTGCAGGATTGCCGGAGTACAAACAATTTGAATCAAGATCTTTGGTTGCATAACTATTTGCAAGCAACATTGATTTATTTTTAGCTGTTATGGGTCCTAAAGTAGTCCTACCAACAAGCCAAACATCATCTTCCAAGATTAATTTTTTTTGAGTATTAAACCTGCAGCCTTCCAACTTATCACCAAATTTCATATGACTCCATAATTGACTATGGGAGCCCACACCTACATTATTTCCAATTACGCATCCTCCAGTACCATCAATAATTGTGTAATGACCAAACCAACAATTATGGCCAATAGATACCTCTTTGCCCTGTATTACTGCACCATGATGAACAGTAGAATAATCCCCAATAGATAATATTTCTGAATCAATATAAATATCTCTTCCAATAAATGATCCAAAACCAATAGAAATAGATTTACATTTTTCACTTATAACAACATTTTCTCCAATAGTGGTATTCTGATCAATCTTAATAGAACAACTTTTAGGATATTGTTTAAATGGAATTGTGTTTGACATTTTAAGATTTTATATTTTTAGTTAATAGGTAAAAGATAAATTACCGCTTCACCCTTAACAACATATTTTTTTGTTTCTTCATTAATACAATTTGAGCTGAAATAAATCCATCTTCTTTTGGTATTTATTTCAGTAATTTTAACTTCAGCTTTAATTTGGTCACCAATAAAAACTGGATTAGGAAATTTCAAATTTTGAGAAATATAAAGTGAGCCTTTACCTGGTAATTGTGTACCAAATATTCCAGAGAATAAACTAGCCGAAATAAATCCATGAGCAATTGGTTTTTTAAAAATAGATTTACCTGCAAAAATATCATCAAAATGAATTGGATTAAAATCCCCTGAAATTTGACTAAATTTAATAACATCATCCTTAGTAATTAGTTTTGATTTATTTGCACTTTGGCCAATACTAAGTAAGTTAATAGGGTCTTCCAATAATAAATTTCATTGATTAATTTAAATTATATATCTACTTGAATTAATGAGTTCTTAATTTAAGATCATTTCTTTAAAAATAATGGAACCAGCAATATACCTAATTAAAAGATAGGAATTGGTTTAACTTTAAAAGCTATAGTAAATTTTCTTACCTTTAAAAAAGATAATAATTACTAAACAATAATCATAAAAATTGAGTATTAGTAATTAGTTTGGTTTATTTATATTTATTGATAAACTGCAAATTATCTAAGATATTTTTTTTTTAGTAATGTAGAATATAAGCCATATTATAAAGTTCTTGGTTTTTTCACATAAGACCAATGGGTTCTTCTCAGATTGGCAGTAATATTTCTGGCAAGTCATCTTCTGATGGTTTTGGCCATGCTTCGGCAATTTCAAAAGATGAAAATGTTATTTGCATTGGAGGATATAAATGTACTGATTTAAATAGTCTTGACAATATTTATTTAAAGTATCTTCTTCACTTCTCAAAAAAGAAGGAAAATGAGTAATAATTCAAAATTAACCTCACTTTATAACGACAAAAAAGATACTGGTTATATCTACAGCTATACCTCCAGCGGAGGTACTGCTAGTGATCTCTCCATTGTTAATAGAACTGCAAAAAATGGTTCCGTTTCTTCTATCTCCCTAGCAGGA
>MDTE01155379.1_pt1 | contig 24653 bp, 14 predicted proteins | sample 811231 | NCBI WGS metagenome assembly MDTE01 (sample SAMN05326651, study PRJNA326480) | marine metagenome | isolation source: seawater | place: Indian Ocean: Red Sea | collected 2010 | reverse complement strand
GAACAGAAACATCTGGGTTGTGCACACCAATACCCGCGCGTTGCGACCATTTCCGTGACATCACGTGCTAGCAACGGGCGACCAACACGACCGAACCTGCAAATAGCCCAGGCGGGACTCGGTTGCTAGCGAATATACCGGGAAAAACAGCAGCTACGGAACAGGGGCAGATGCCTGCCAAGGCAACCTGGGATTCAAGCAATTTAGTCTGCGAAAGCCAGCAGCAAGAGGTTGGCTCAGGCAATGATTTCGTGGATCGGACGACCGATATCAATTTCCAGCCGACGGCGTCCGGGAACTTCAATTGCCAAGGGATCCAAGCCAAGCTGATGTAATACCGTCGCATGAATGTCGGTGATGTAGTGCGGGTGTTCCGCCGCAAAAAAACCCAGCTCATCGGTCGTGCCGTGGGTCACACCACCCTTAATACCACCGCCAGCCAACCAGGCGCAGAATCCCTGCGGATGGTGGTCGCGGCCAGTTCCTTGCGCCGCGGGCGTGCGCCCGAATTCAGTACCCCAAACCACAAGCGTGTCTTGCAACAAACCTCTGCGCTTAAGATCTTTCAGCAGGCCCGCGATCGGTTTGTCGACTTGGCCAGCCAACTTTGTATGGTTGCTACGGATCCCACCGTGCGCGTCCCAGGCTCCTCCCCCGCCACCTCCGTGAAAAAGCTGGACAAAACGGACACCCCGCTCCACCAGCCGGCGCGCCGACAGACAGAGACGCGCAAAGGGCTGCGTCGCAGCCTGGTCAAAACCGTAAAGGCGCTTAGTTTCTGCGGTTTCGTTATCGAGACCAACGACTTCCGGGACCGCGGTCTGCATCCCGAAAGCGAGTTCATACGAACGGATTCTGGCACGCAACTCCTGATCATCCGGATAGTCAATTCCCGACAAGGCGTTCAGTTTCCCCAGCAAGCTGAATTCGCCGCGTTGTTCCTCGGGAAGAATCTGGCCCGCGGGTGGCGTAACAAAGGGAAGAGACCGCCCCTCAGCGACGTTGAGACGTACCCCCGCATACTGTGGTCCCAGGTAGTCCGCACCATACGTCCACTCGCCACCGCAACAATCACCCGTCGGTACCCCCAGGACGACATAATCGGGCAGGTTCTGGTTCATTGACCCAAGACCATATGTCGCCCAGGACCCGACGGTTGGAAACGACCCTTCCCGCGGATGCCGTCCCGTATGCCAGGTTAATTGGGTGCCATGGTCGTTATGGCAGGTCCAAAGCGATCGGACAACTGCCAGGTCGTCAGCGCATTCACCGATATGTTTGAACCAATCTCCAACCGCCAAACCGCATTCACCGTACCGTTGATAACCCGTCTGCAATGGCATCAACAGTTTGCGTTGGTAATGACCAGGATTCAAACCAACCAGCTTCCGATTGATCCGTTCCTCGTTGTGAAGCTCTTTATAAGGTGTGTCATCGATCGACTTCCCTCCGTATTTATTCAGTTCCGTCTTGATGTCAAAACTCTCGAGATGACTCACTCCGCCACAGAGGAAAATCCAGATGACGCTCTTGGCCCGCTGCACCAGATGGGGACCCGATTGCGGTCCACTTCCCAAAGACTCCTCTGCCGGAAGCCGCCTCACACCGTCGCCAAATAACATGGCACCACATGCGAGCCCCGTGACCCCCAACCCTGTATCGGCAAGAAATGTGCGTCGCGAAGGTTGGACGGGCTGAGTCCTACGAACCGTTGGGCTTTTGACAATCATGTTGAATATTTGCTGTTATCGGATGGTCACAAAATCATTGTGGTTCAATAGCACGTGCACAAAGTTTTCACGCGAGCGCAGCGACGGATCACCTGATGGCTTGCTGAGATCAGAAAGAGCTCCTCCAGTTGCCGCCAGCTTACTGCCAGTCGCAGCCAGAAGGTCGCGTTGCTGGGTAAGAAATCCGACCGAAACCAAGATCTCATCGGAAGTCGGTGGCCGCGAAAGGACCTGTTCGAACGCCGCCGTTGCAAAACGCACCTGGTCGCTTCCTGCCGGTGTGTGCAGTCGCCTGGCGATCTTCCTGGCTTGCCGGAAAGTGATCTCACTGTTGACTAAGGCCAGCGCCTGTTGGGGGACAATGCTCTCTTTGCGTTGATAACATTCACTCACCGCCGCGCAATCAAACATCTTCAAGAATTCCATTTGTTTTTCTTGCGCGTGTCGGAAATAGAGACTACGCCGACGAACCGAAAACCCAAGTGCATGGTCGATATCCGGACCACCCTGCCTCAGGTCAAGGTTACCCGACACGAACAGAATGCCATCCCTTACCACTTCGGCTTCCATGCGTCGCGACGCGACGCGCCACAACCAACGATTGTCCGGATCCACACGCAGGTTATCCGTATCGGGTGTCGACGCCATGCGGTAGGTCTGCGAAGTGACGATCAACCGATGCAGACGTTTCATCGCCCACACGCCTGGGCTTGAGGGCGACGCGTTACGTGGGCGCAGCCACTCCGCGGCCAACCAATCCAGCAACGCCGGGTGCGTGGGAGGCTCGCCATTTTGACCAAAATCAAGCACCGTCGGTACTAACGGCTGACCGAAGTGTCGCATCCATATCTGGTTCACCGCAACGCGCGCTGTCAACGGATGGTCCGGGTGCGTAAGCCACCGCGCCAAGGCAGAGCGACGCCCCGAAGATCGTTCCGGATAAACCGGAGTGAGTGGGGTATAACTGGCTTTACTTTCACTGAGCGCAGTGGCAGCCACTTCGCGTTTCGCGAGCGTCTGCTTAAGCACCTGTTCTGCATCGGCAAGCGTTTTTTTCTGCTTCGCGTCTCCGCTCTTCAGCGCCGCGCGGGCGACATCACGTTTGGCGGTTGCGACTGCAACCGCAGCAACCGCGCTGGCAAATGCCGCTTCACGTTCGGCCTTTGCGGCCAACGTAGCCAACTTCACAACCTGAGGTGTTCTCGGACCCGTGTAGCGGGCGGCATCAGCAACAATGCGTGTCTCGACCGAATGCAACTCAGCCTGTAAAGCGGCCAGGGCTTCCGGCATCGTGTCTGCGGCTTTCTTTGCCTGCGCGATCTTTTGACGTACCGCGTCCAACAACTGCTGCTGTACGTGCGGTCGTAATGCCGGGTAATAGGCGGCCGGGGGGAGTGCGACTGGTTGGACCTCGTAAGGAATGTCACCCAGGATCTCCAGAACGCCAGGCGTAATAACATGTTCCTTGTCGGGATCTCGATCATCCCCCTTACGAAACAAATAGGTAGTCGCGGTGAGTTCGGCATCAAACACACGAGCGATTCCATCGAGGGCCGTATCGGCTTGACCAGGCACCCGCTCAAGCCGCACGTTATGCGGCTCGAATATCGCTCGTAACCGGTAGTACTCCTCCTGCGAAATCGGGTCGTACATGTGATCGTGGCAGCGTGCGCACCCAACAGTTAAACCCGTAAATGCCTGGAGGGTGTGTTGCACCGTATCCTGCATCCAGACTTCTCGACTGAGCTTCTTGTAGTTCCGCGCCAGGAATCCGGTCGCCCGCAACGTATCAGGATCAGTCGGCCACAGTTCGTCTGCGGCCAGCATCTCCGTCAGCATGCGATCGTACGGCTTGTCTGCGTTAAGCGATTCAACGATCCAATCTCGCCAACGCCAGATGTGCGGCTGGCTGTCGCGAATTTGCTTACCACCCGTCCAGCCGGCCCAATCGCTGTAACGCCAGACGTCCATCCAGTGTCGACCCCACCGTTCGCCATACTGAGGGCTCGCCAGAAAACGATCAACCACTCGCTCGTAGGCATCAGGGGCCGGATCGTCAAGAAACCGGTGGAGCGAGGCGGGACTCGGTGGCAAGCCCAGCAGATCCAGCGAGACACGTCGCAGGAGAATGGGACGCGTCGCTACAGGTCTGGGGGCTAGTTGACGGCTCAGGTGTTCTTGCGTGATGAAGAGGTCGATCGGGGTGAGACTCCACTGGTCCTCCGGGGAAACAGTTAGCTGAGGTTGTTGGACCGCTGTAAAGGGTGACCAGCGATATCCTGTTCGCATTCGCGTCAACTGTGCAACATGTCCCATTACAGATTCCACCACCGCGGCGCTCGGTCGGTCGGTCGCATCACCGGGCGCGTGTCCTGACAGGATCTCGACATCATTGGAGATGGAATCTCCATCGGCATCTTCGGGCCCCGCCTGCTCTAGCCGAACTGCAATATCTACCGCCGACCCCGGTGTATCACGTTCCTCAGCTAACTCAATCAAGCGAAGTCCAAATGCGTTGTGCGGTGGCGCCGTCTCATCAAATTCGGCTGGTTCGTCGCTCTGTTGTCGCGTCAGATGGCAGGTGGAGCAGGTCTGCATGGTGCGTGGCAGCCGGTTGCCATAAACCCTTTTGAGTGCCTGCCGGTACGGCGGTCGGGCTGAAACTGCGGTGGCAGAAAACACGACGCAGCTAATCAGCAATACTCGAAACATCTGACGGGACCCCTGTTGGCTACTGTGACGGCGTCACCACAAAAGAGCTGACAACCAGCCGTAACGAGTCGACCACAATTACCACAAAGCCGGCTCTGCGTTTGACCTAACCTGATTATAGCTGCTTACGGATACGTACACGACAGCAGCCGGCTGGTGACAACGAAGCGACAAAGGCCAATGAACCGTCTCAAATATTCCTGCCCAACGTGCGCTGCTTCCAGGGAGTTTCGGTGTGGCACTGTATTCGATAAAGGTCCCAAAACTGAAGCGGTACACGTGCTTTCCAGCGTGGCGCCAGACTTTCCACCACGTCCAGTTGATTTAGAGCCTGCTATCCAACGACAACGCAACCGCTGAAATCAAGACTGGAGGATTCGGTTTACGGACGATTTCATTGCCAACTCGGCAGCAGGCACGGTCGCGTCTGACAAAAACAACAGTACCTCTGCAAAGTGAAACTCGTGGTGCGTCCATGGCTGGGCAGCGTGCGGATAGTCCCAAGTAACAACGAACGTCCCAGGAAACCCGCACTTGACTGTCAACCCGGCAGCGGGTGCCGCCGCGAGGACGCGACCACATTCTATCCCATCAGTGGTGCCACCTGGATACGGCTCGGGCAGAGACCGTACAGGGAACGGCTGCCGCCAGTCGACGCCACTGGGAATATGGCTCGCAACTTATCTTTCACCATGATCGACAGCACGCTGGTATTCGATGACAACTTTTGATGCGGGACCTTCGTTCCCTTGGCGGCGGTGGTCCACTGCGGTGACGTGATACCGGATCGGCTTCCCAGCAATATCTTTGACAAGGTACTGACTCACCGTGATCGCCTCATCATTTAACAGACGTGGCTTTGCATCCTCGTTGTCCACCTGGTACACGAAGTAGCCGCCCACCCCCGTTAACGGAGTTCCATCTGCGTCGGTTGCTGGACGCTGCCAGGTCAGCAGGATGTCATTTCCGTGGTGTTTGGCTGCGAGTTGGCAAGGAGCGGCTGGGGCCCAGCGGTCGTGTTGTTCGGTGGCAATCGCCAGCATCGCCGCGGTAACAGCGATGTAGGGCTGCTGCATAATCAGATCAACGTGCTTGTCAAAGTAACTGGCCATTGATTCCCAAATCTGGTAGTCGTAGCCGGCCAGGTACAAAAAACCAAATCCCCAATAACCTCGCGTCGCGTCGTACTGACTGGGTTTACCGTCGAGATAGTATCGGAACTTTGGTTCCCGCAAGTCGCCATTCCATACGTTCTGGACAAAAGTCTGAGCCATACGCCGCAAATCGACCTCTGCGAAATACGTTTTCTGCCGTACACCTTGCAGCGCAGCTTGAATATCAATAAAGCCGTGCCCTACATCTTCGACCAGGTCGGGCCAATGCGTGTTTGGGCCGTACTTCCATACGCTCAGGCCACGCTGCTTGTCCAGGCGCAGCTGATCGTGAAAGAACTTCAACATGCGAGACGATTCAGTCTTATAGAACCCTGGGAGCTCGGGATACTGCGGCTTGTAATCGGGCGCCGACGAGAGCCGCCACAGGGTCACCAGGCCGTCAGTGAACGCGAGGTACATATTCAGCGGTTGGTTCTTCCAGCCGGACCATTCGTAAACATGATAACCGCCATCTTGGCGAAAACGGCGATTGTCTGCCTTGTTCCAACCAGGGTCTGCATCCCAGTTCCGATACCATTTTGCGATGATAAATTTCTCGAGAAAGGCGATGTAGTGATCGGCCTTGTGTCGATAGCTGTCGTGCAACCGCTCGTCGTTCCAGACGATTTCAACAAATCGCAGGATGGGGCTGATGGTCAATCCATCGTCACACAACCACTCGGTATAGTCTGGCTTGTACTGCGTATAGCGACTTTGCCCCCAGCCCAGATAGCCGTCAACGTACTGCGGGGCAACATTCGTATGCAACGGACTCTGCGGCCTGTCGCTGAGATTGGCCAACAAGCGATCCACATGCGAAACCATCTTGTCGAGCCACTTCCGCTCGCCGAATGTCGCGTAAAGATTCACGTACATGCGTAACACGTAGGACTCGCCCCAAGCCACCTCACCCCCACAATGGCTGTCAACGAAATCCTCCCCGCGTTCCTTTTCCCACGCGGTATACGCGGCGTGCCAATCCGTGGTAACCGGCGCAGCGGGAGAGACTTCTGAGGCCAAACACGCTGGCACAATCATGGTGGCCAGAGCAAGGGCCACACAAGAGTTGATGTCATCACGCAGTAGAAAATGCAGCACGCTCGGCAACTCTCTTGCGGGCAAGGCCTGAAACAAGTCCACGGCAGTAGTCTATCAGCTCTCCATGTTGAGTCCCGCTTCATTCTTCAGAGTTTAACCGAGGACGATAGACTCTACTTGCTCCATACACAGACACTTCCTGTCACTGGTGTTGCTCCCGTATCCGGCAACATGTCACTTCACCAGATCATAAAATGGTAACCTCTGGATATGCATCGCACAGGCCTTGCACCTAAACCGCCCGGTGGCCTGGGCTCAAGTAGCACCAGCCGAGTCTACTGGCCTGATGGAGCTACGTCCTGCGTGTCACGGCGGATTAGCCCAACTACATAATCCCCCTGATCACTCGGCCGCCGTCTGCTCCAGTGAGTTTACGATCAAGTCCATTGTAATAATATGTCAGGCTTTCGGAATCGATCCCGAGAGCGTGGAGGACCGTCGCGTGCAAATCCGCAATGCGCACGGGGTTGTCAACTGCCTTGAATCCGAGTTCGTCTGTAGCGCCATAAGAGGCACCTGGTCGCATGCCGCCGCCCGCCATCCAGATCGTAAAACCGGCAATATTATGATCCCGCCCATCGGACTCACCCTCGCTGGTGGGCGTGCGTCCAAACTCGGTGGTCCAGACGACCAGGGTGTCGTCAAGTAAACCACGCGATTCAAGATCAGTCAGTAGTGCGGAGACTGGCTGGTCACAAATCGGTGCCATGTGCCGGTGATTCTTGGCGAGCCCTCGATGTCCGTCCCAGCTATTGAGTGTGCTGGTAGAACCACCACAATAAAGCGTCACAAAACGGACACCACGCTCGATCAACCGGCGGCCGAGCAGACACATACGACTGAATTTCGCCTGCCGCTTGTCAGCGCGGTCAAGGCCGTAAAGCCGGTGTGTGGATTCAGTTTCACGCCCGAGGTCGGTCACTTCAGGTGCGGCTAATTGCATGCGAGCGGCTAACTCGTAGGCTGCCACCCGTGCAGCCAACTCACCGTCCTCGGGCCGCTGCCGTAAGTGTGCTTCATTAAGCTTGCGCAAGAATTTGAAGCTGGCCCTCTGGCTCGCACGGTCGTAGGTAGCGGGCGGGCTGAGGTCGAGAATCGGATCACCGTCGCTTTGAAAAACCGTTCCTTGGAATGTGCTCGGAAGAAATCCAGGGCCCCAGGCAGCCGCCTGTCCCGCTGGCGTGTCCGTCTCCTTCATAACGACGAACGCAGGTAAATTACTCGTTTCCGAGCCCAGGGCATAAGTGATCCAGGCACCGACTGCTGGATTGCCACTGCGAACAAAGCCCGTTGACATCTGCCACTGCGCTGGTGCGTGGTTATTGGCATCAGCCACCATCGAGTGAATGAAGGTCAACTTGTCGACGTGCCGGGCGAGATGGGGAAAGAGTTCCGAGACCCACTTTCCTGACTGGCCATACTGCCTGAACTTGAACACGCTCGGCATCACATTCCCTTCCTCCCGGAAAAGAAGATCCTGAACGTTGCCCTTGCCTGTAATCCGTTTGCCTGCGTGTTTTGCAAGCTCGGGCTTGTAGTCAAAAGTATCGACCTGGCTGACCCCAGCCGACATAAAAAGGAAGAGAACTCGTTTCGCCTTGGCCGGATGATGCAACCCGGAATTCGACATACGTTCATCATCAGCGCGCGCAAGATCGGCGAGCGCAATCGAACCGAGCCCGCCACCCATTGTTTGCAAGAAGTCGCGGCGATCGACAAAACGCCTGGCACCACTACAGTTTGTGCGGCGACGGTACGATGTCATCGTTAGCAGTTCCTAGAACACATAAAGAAACTCGTTCGTATTCAGCAACACACGACAGAGGCTCAACAAGCCATGCTCACGGACGAACCCGGAAGCCGCCTGCCGCTCCGTGACGGTTGGCTCTCTTAGCAGCGCAATTCGGTATGCTTCGACCGCCTGCTCCTCCGGTCGGTTGCCTGCCGCGACCGCCACACGCTTGGCGAACAATTCCGCCTGTTCAAAGACGAACCGATTGTTCATCAATGAAAGAGCCTGCAACGCCGTGACACTATGGACGCGACGCGGCACCTGGAGCATCGCATCAGCACAGTCGAAGGCCCGCATGAGTGGAGAGCCAAACGTGTGAATGTTGTACATGTAGACGGCCCGTCGCCAGGTCTCCCGGCCGGGGTCCTCTAGCAGTACGTATTCGGGCACATTGCCATCGATGTAACGGAAGAGGCGGAAACTTGGTCCGCCCAGTGCACCGTCCAGCTGGCCACTGACTTGAAGGATCGTGTCGCGAATGGTCTCAGCTTCGAGTCGGCGTGGCGCCACCCGCCAAAGTAGCCGGTTGGCGCCGTCCCTTGCTGCAGCTTTGGAGTTGTAGTGACTGCCCTGACGATAGACGGCGGAAAGCACGATCCTGCGGTGCAACTCCTTCATGCTCCAACTGTGCTGCATGAAGTCGACTGCCAGCCAATCCAGCAGCTTGGGATGCGATGGGCGATCACCGTTAAAGCCAAAATCGTTCGGCGTCGTAACGATGCCCGCCCCAAAGTGGTACTGCCAAACGCGATTAACAAAGACACGACTCAGCAGCGGGTTCTTGGGATCAACCATCCATTCAGCTAGCCGTAGACGCCGACGTGGTCCGGAGTCGGCGCCTTTCGGAAGCAGATTCGGATCCAATGACTTTACCGCAGCGAGGGCGCGTGGCCCAACCTCCCGTCCACGAGCTCGAACATCGCCACCGTCGAGCACAAAGGTTGTTTGTGGCGGCTGGTCATGCACAACGTAGCTGCTGGCCAGCGGGGGTAGTGTCTTGAGTTTCTCTTCAAAACGCATCAGTTCTGCTCGGAGCGAATGGTAGCGAGCGATTTCCGCTGGCGTCATCATTGCGACGACGTCTTTCTCGTGGATCCCCTTGCGCACCCTTCTTCTGGTCGCGGCGTTGCTGAACGGCGCGCGTGTCTCGGACGAACTCACTGTCGTCCAACCTCGCTCCGTGGTTTCGTCCGAGACTTCGATCCTGTAGCGAACCGCCAAACGATCTTTGTATACACCCGTGCGGTCCCGCCCCCAAACAACGAGCTGCACGCGTTTTCTGCCACCCAGATCGATTGTGACCCGTCCCGTCTCCTGTTCGTTACTGACCCAGCTGTGGGCGTTGCCATACAAACCGTCATTGAGATGGTGAACCTGGTGAAAAGCGTTGTTGGGGACGACCGAGGATGCCGATGCCCTGGCACCCGCACGAACAAGTGCCAGGTTCCGGTTCCGGTCTGCGCCGTACACCTCAAACTCATCCAGACAGGGTTTCGCGCTGCCCGTCGTCTCCTTGATCTCAATTCGCACATGCGTCGCATACACGGACTCAAATGGCTCCTCGTTGCGCCCAAAAGCAACCGCGGGCCTGACCTTCTCTTTTGCTGACGCCCCCTGGCGTTTGACGACGAGTCGCTTACGGACTTGTCCCAGTGTTTCTTCAAGCTCGGCGTTTTTGGTATCAACTTGACGCTGTGCTGCCGCAACGCGAACGGCATGCCGCTCCCTCTCCACCTGCGACGCAACCACTTTGTCAAGACGATCGAGACCACTGAAGACGGCCGCCAAACCATAGTAGTCGCGAGACGAAATGGGATCGTATTTGTGATCGTGACACCGTCCACAACCCACCGTCAATCCAAACAGTGTGGTACTAGTCACCCGTACAAACTCATCAATTTCATCCTGCCGCCGCTTCATTCGTTGCAATTCACTATCCGTCTGGACATCATTCTTTGGACCCGCCACAAGGAACCCGGTAGCGATCAGATATTCCGGATTCCCTGGTTCGAGCGCGTCGCCCGCGAGTTGTTCGCGTACGAACTGGTCGTAAGGCTTGTCGCGATTAAACGACTCGATGACATAGTCTCGATAGCGCCAGAAGTTGTCTCGCAACTTGTTTCTCTCGAAGCCGTTGCTCTCGGCGTACCGGACAACGTCAAGCCAGTGACGCCCCCACCGCTCGCCGTAATGTGGACTGGCCAGCAGTCGATCCACGGTTCTCTCGCAAGCGTCAGTACGGCTGTCGCGGAGAAACTCCTGAACTTCAATGGGCGTTGGCAACAGACCGATCAGATCGAGACTTACGCGCCGCAAGTACGTTGCGCGGTCGGCCGGCGGCGACAGGTCCAGTCCACCGTTTGCGAGCCGGGCCATGACAAAACGATCGATGGGGGTCCGCACCCGTTGTCGGTGGTCAGGATGCAGCGCCGGCTGCGCCGGCTGGTGAATCGGCCGCAGAGACCATAGGTCGTCTTGCCCCCAGGTAGAGGGTACGGTCGCTGCAATGACGGCGACTACATGCCAAATACTAACATACAAGCAACGATGCGCTGCCATCACGTCAAAGTTCTCCTGTCTACGGGAATCACCTGATTCGGTTTACTGCCACCGGCCCGTGTTCCCTCAGCGCTTTGATCTCAGCGGCCGTCAAGTCTCTATTGAAAATCGCGATTTCATCGATCACCCCGGACCCAAAATCACCGGCGAGATGCCTTCCCGAACCGATGACAAATGGGCCGCCATTGGGGGCTGCTTTGGCCAGTTGCTTTTTGCCAGCAGTTACGCCATCAATAAAAAAAGTGACCGTACCCTTCCCGTCGTGTGTCACCGCCAGGAAGGTCCACTCATTCCTGAGCCGGACCCTCCTATCGGCAGAGACGGTTCCATTGTCGTTTCTGTAATCAAACCTTCCGTCATTTCTGACCCATGTCGAATAGTGGTCCGGGTCGGTTACATCGACTGGGCGTTTTGTCATCAATGGCGACCAGGAAGCACCCTGGCCATCCCACCGCAGCCAGAAACTGAGCGTGTGAGATCCCATGCTATTCAGGCTCGTACTGGGACGGACATCAACAAAGCCGTTCGTCTTGGCCCCATGGAAACGCAGCGCTTTGCCGCGTTTTCCAGCCTCCCAGGTCGGTTTACCGTTGATGGTACCGTTGTTCCTGAAACGCGAATGATCCTGGACGAGAACTCCCTTGCCTTCATCAAGGGATAGATGAAGTACCAAAGACGGGCTTCTCTCACCTCGGCGTGCCGAGAGAGGAAATACCATCAACAGGCTTGCACCCAAGCACGCCGCAAATGCGGTGATCCTTCGTCTCACACGCCAGCCTCCCCTTTTTGGTCAGGCTCTACTGTGGCTGCCTGCGTCTTTCCGTTATAGGACACGTCGGAAGGAGACGCCAGGAGATTCCCTTGCTCTTTCCCATGGCGTTGTACCAATCCGGCCAACACCTCTCCCGCGACTGATTTTGTTCCTGCCCAGCACCCTGCACCGCTTCACCAGGCTCTGTATCGTTGGCGTCTGGAACCGCCTACCGCGGAGCCTGCGCATGAAACAACGGTAGTCCCTGGAATTCGGGCAGACGCGACCACAGCACCGACGCAAAGTGGAGGCAGTGGAAATCGCATCCACAGCCTGATCGATGGTGTTCTTCCGCTTGGTGGCAAGAGGGAAGCCCCGGCGTGACAGCAATGACCGCGCACCCCAGAACAACCGAGCACCACAAACTCAGGTCATTTGATTTGCTTGGCTCCGTATCCCCTCCACACCCACTCGATTGCATGTGGCAAGAATTGCGCCTTGGCATTTCCAATACCATGACCTGAACCGCGACAAAACAGATATTGATACTCATAGCCTTTGGCCTTGAGTACTTTGGCCATCTGGTGGTTCGCTTCAACCCAGTCGTGCATGCCGTCACGCATCACATTTGGGTTGAGTAGATCACGATCCCCCACGGAAATAAACAGACGAATCGGCTTCCTGGGACTCTCGGGAATGATCGTTTTGTGAAACCCCCATGCGCCGTCTGGGAACCTGGCATCAAAAGGCCACGCCTGGTTTACGAAGGTGCCTGAGGTTGTGAGCACACGACGGTAAAGATCTGTGCGAAACCACGCCATGATGAGCGCTGCCGAACCACCGGAACTGGACCCCATCGCTGCACGGCCTTCGGGATCTCTGGTCAACTTCACCTGGCAGTTCTTCTCGACACGTGGGAGCACCTCGGTTTCGATGTACTCGGCGAACAGCCCTGACATGTTGTCATACTCTTTGCCGCGTTGATGGCCTTGGGCATCACCGCCGCCGTTCGCAATCTGGATGAGAATGATCGGGGGAATCCGCTTCTGGGCAATCAAGTTATCGAGAATTCGCGGCAGGCCCATGTTGGGCTTTCCCTTGGGACCGTCATGGCTGACCATAAACGGAGATTCGCTGCCGGGCTTGCGCTGTGCAGGAATGTAGACGGTGATCTGCCGCTTGTAGTCGATCTCGTGCGTGTCGACGATGAGAGTTTTTGGGTTTTTAGGATCAACCGTACCAAATTTCTTACGGGCAATGCCCGGGTTATAAATCCGGGTCTGTTTTGAATCGATCGTAAACTGCTGTACTTTACCCTGCGGAACCCCTTCGACAACCTTGCGTTCAGGAGCGGGTACATACTTCGGCCCAATCACAAAATTATCGTACGCGTCAAGCGGTGGGCTCACGCCGGGCTTCAACACCTTGAAAGGCGGCGCACCGGGGGCGTCAAATTGGCGCACGGGCGGCGCTGCCAAAGCAGTTGCTAGAAACATCAACGTGCAAATCAGAAAAGTTGTCGATAACCTCGACATAAGACATCCTCGCAAGAATTGTGAATTCGTCATCGGTGCACTAACAACCAATGTTCCGGACGCTGACGCTCCAGCTGCACGTCGTAACAGGATAATGTGACCTTCCACTTTTTGCGAATCGCCGCAGGACGAAAACCGATGAAACAGCAGTTGTTCCTGGAACAACTCGATTCCGCGGATCAAAAACATCCAAGTGTCGTCCTCAGGTCACTCGCCACTTCCACTTTCTGGAGCTGACTGCAGCGAAGGGCCATCCAGCAGGCGTTTGAGTTTCAATACAGCGGTGTCTGGACTCGTCACAAGCTGGCGCCCAGGAACGGCAGTAATCAAGCGCCGAGACCGTCCCATTGAATGTTGGGCAAGCATTAAGGCTTGACAATCCACTAAATCGTTGGCGGCTTCGGCAACCAGGGCATCGTGCTGTGTCGAATCCCCACCGCGCAAAGCATCCATTGCCCCCACTACAAGCTGGGCCCGAAGTGTGAAAGTGAGACCGTGTGTATCGGCGTAGTCCGCCACGTCACGTTCGATCGCGACGATCGTGTCGGGCACGGTTGCCAAAAGTCCCAGACCATTACCCGCCGCAAATGCGGCTTCGATCATCGCTTCGTAGGCGGTGAGTACTGGAACGCTCATCCCGGTACGCACGGTTTCTACAGATTTGCTGAACAGGGAACCAGAGAACAGGATTCCCTGAGCCCCGCTCTGGACGCTGTACTCCAAAAGTGCTGCAACGCGCCGCGTGATTTCTTCAGTCTCGCAGCCCCACCGCGCATAGTCGGTGTAGAGAGACTCATCGCAGAGGTTGACGACTTCCGCGGCGGGCCAATGCTGAGCGAACGCTGCTTCGATCGGTGCGATGGAGGCTGTGAGCGCATGTACGGCACTGATGCGAATCATTGTCATGGGTCGTCACGCTCGAGCAGACCACCGCCTATCTGCGCAGACAGGCCGCCATCGACGAGCAATTCCTGAGCGGTGATATACTTCGCTTCGTCAGAGGCCAGAAATACAGACGCATAGGCGACGTCCCAAGCGTCTCCCATGTGTCTCATGGGCACATTGGCCGCACGGTGCTTCCGCATCTGATCCAGGCTCGAATAGTACTCAGTCGTTATCTGATAGATACGCGGTGTGTCCATGAGGCCAGGGTGGATGACGTTCGCGCGGATACCGTACTTTGCGTACTGCAGGGCCATTGCACGCGTAAAATGACCGACAGCGGCTTTTGACGTCGAATAGGAAATGTAGTCGTGCCCGGTCCCGCGAACGCCGGCGATCGATCCGATATTGATGATTGCCCCGGATCTCTGCTCCTGCATGATCGGCAATACACATTTGCAGGTCAGGAACAGACTCTTCAAGTTTGTATCCATCACGCGATCCCAACTCTCTTCCGAAGCTTCCACCGGACCGCCTTTTTCGTTGATCGCAACATTGTTGTGCAAGATGTCGACGCAGCCATAGCGGTCCATCACACGTTGCACCACAGTCTCTACATCGGACCGGCTGGTCACATTAGCCGCCATGACAGCGCAGTCGTTTCCCTCCTTGACCACGTAAGAACGGGTCTCTTCCGCTTTGTCCAAATCGATGTCGACGGCGACAACACGAGCACCCTCACGCGCGTAGGCCACGGCGGTGGCGCGCCCGTTACCCCAGATATCGTGTTCGCATTCCACCTGACCAGCGCCGAACAAGAGCGCAACTTTGTTTTCTAGACGACGTGAAATAAGTACCTCCTGACAGTCCTTTGTCGCTCGAGAGCTCTGGACGACCTGATTGCAGCCACAGGCCAACGCCCGCAAGTCCCCTGACCACGGTTCGGGCACCTGTACATTCTACGGTGAGTGTGGCGACACGTCTTGGGGGAGAACAACGCGACCTGTATGCATTCAGCGTAATCTTCCTGATGGAACGAGATAGCGGCGATTTACGGGGAAAGTTGCAGGCCCTATGTTGGTGCTATCTGGAATACGCCAACAGAAATCGATAGAGCCCACGATAAGAACCTGCGAGCTGCGTGAGAGAATGAGTTTCATTCAGTTGTAGCGTGAGGCCAGACTACCATGTCCGATGAGTATATCCCCACATTTGAAAAGCTATGGGTTACACTGCGCGCAAAGTGGTGCAAGACCCATGACTTGGGCGGAGCCCTGGCATTTACCACTGATCAAGTGAAGATTGATTTCTTCCATCGTGTTGTGCAGATCAACGTAGACGAAGCACGCGTCGATGGGTTGATTGACGACGCGCTCCATCTTTTTCAGTCCAAGCGTTTCGCCTGCGCGTTCACACTCTCGCCGCTCGACCGCCCGACTGCTCTTGCCAAACGCCTCGAACAGCGTGGCTTCACCCAGGGCATGCAAGCCTCGGCAATGGCATACGACCCGTCTGCGAAGTCGCCTGCGCAAACTGCTATTCTGCACGCAGAGGCTTCGGAGGCCGACGAGTATGAGATTTGGTCAGATGTGATGTGTCAGAGTTTCGCTTTCCCGGCCGCCGTGGGACAAGTCGGCCGTTCGGTGCTACTTGCACCCGACGTGCGCCGTTATCTTGCACGTATGGACGGTGTGCCGGCCGGCACCGCGCTACTCTACTCTCAATTTGGCATGGGCTACATCGACCTCGTCGGCACACTCCCTCAACACCGGCGCAAAGGGATTGCCTCTGCGCTGGTCGCACAAGCGACCGTTGACTCCGCCGCGTTGGGCAACCAGTGGACATCGCTCGAGACGACGACCGGCAGCGCTGCAGAGCAGCTGTACAAACGGCTGGGATTCCGCACGGTCTACCATCGTCAACGTTACACGTCCACGATCGGCCATTCTGGGTAACCTGTCTGTCGCACACGCAGATCGACACCTTGTTTACCTCTCTGAGTCCCTACCGAAGATACGCACTACCGACCCGCAACCCCGACCCTGACAAACGCGCAGCAGGTGAATCGGCCGCCACTCGGTTCCGCCAAGTGCGATCAAGAAACGGAGAAACGTGCCATACCCGACAGGAGCAGGCATCGTGGCGACCGCAAGACCATCCGCAACTTGCCTCCCCAGCGACAAGTCGCGGGGCATGTGCAACTTCCACTGTTGTTTTTTTCAGAACCAGCCCAATACAGCAGTCTTTATGTTGGTGGTGTCCGCCTGCACCAATATAAGGAGCCACACATGAAATACCTGCTGGGTCCGCTGCTGGTGCTGGGGATGGTCAGGAGTGGGGGATCCGAGCGTCTCCACAGAGGTTGATCGACCAGGCCAACAGATGATCAAGGCGAAACCAATCTGCGTTGGATGAAGAGAACCCCGAACACCATGTGTCTCCGAGGCGTTACAACATGCCGCTACGCTTCTCTGTGCGTGGAGAACCTGTCAATCCTGGGTCCCAAGATCGTCTGCGTCGATGTCGACTATTGTGAGGTGACAGGGCTGAGTTTTGTGACGTTACTGCTCAGATATTTGAGAAGGATGTCCCGTCCAATCGCAAGCACACGGTTTGTGAAGGATTCCCAGGACCGCGTTTTGAGGCCGGTCCGGAGGAAACGATGCGATGGCCTTCCGTGATTCAGGAGTCACTTCAGGCGATCAACAACCATCACGTGTCTAAATAGATAATCCGATCACCAACGACTGACGCAACTGCGGCATTGCGGCGATTGCGAATTGGAAAACACCGACGTCGCGGTGCAGAATGACGCAGCTGCACAACATCCTGGATGTACCCCTCAGGACGTCATCGACAAACCTGACGAGATCGCGATAAGCCGATGGCACGAAAGTCTGCAAAAGAGGAGCGGTTCAGCAACTTCGTTAGTAACTCGTCTACTCGCACAGCTACGGCGACCATGTACACCACTGCGCCCAGGCGCTACGCGTTACATCGATCCGGGTCGCGTCTCCACCCGCCGCGGGAATCGTGTAGACATAGAAGTCTCCGCTTTCGTCCATATCCGACGAAAACGCAATCTGCGCGCTGTCTGGGGACCACGTAATGCCGTTGAAACTGCGCAGCACCCAGCGCTGTGACGTGGCGTAGTCGGAATACCACCCCGCACCTGTCATCTTGCCGTCCTGCTCACCTCCCGTTCGAGGTCGCCGCGGACCTTTTGACACAATCTCCTGATGGCCGCTGCCATCCACGTTGATGACGAAAAGGCCTGCCCGCACGGTGTCCGAATTATTCTTACCCCCCTGGAACGCGCCAGCCAGACGCTTGCCGTCCGGAGACCAGCTCACCGAAGTAATCTGCGTATATCGGATCGCCCAAGGCGCAAAGAAAACACGACTGGCTCCATCTTCAACGTTTGTCAACAGCAGCGCCCGTCGGTCTCCCACAGGCTGGAACGTACATGCGATCCATTTTCCATCCGGTGACCAGATGGGCTCGCGTTCATTTCCGGGCTTGTCGACAAGCAACCGTTGTGCCGATCCATCGACGTTCATCAAACAGATGGCATGAGAGCCTTGGCGAACGGTCTCGAATGCGATTCTCTTGCCGTCGGGTGACCAGCGAGGCGCGCGGTCAATGCCGGGACTGGTTGTCAGTCGAATCTGGTCGCTGCCGTCCGCGTTCATGCGATAGATCTCCCAGTCACCATCGCGATCGGATACAAACGCAATCTGCTCCCCGTCCGGAGACCACACCGGTGAGTGGTCGCAAAAGGCGTTATTGCTCGCATTGTAGCCGCGTGAACCGTCGGCCGCGGCGATGGTGATCTGCCCCTTGCCAGTCAAGTAGCATGAGAACGCCACCAGACCACCATCCAGGGACCACCTCGGCGACCAGCAGTTGCCTTTCGCAGTGAATAGCGCCTTTTCCTCCTTGGTGTTGAGGTCCACTGCCTGTAACGAGGTGCGCACTGTGGAATAATAAGGGTAGCGGGCCTTGTTTTCCGTACGGGACTTGAGGTACACCAGGCTGGAACCAGTCGCAACCGGAGAACTCTTCGGCAAGACGGCTTCGATTCGTAACGCCTTGCGTGCACTGCTGACCGGCTCCGCCACGACTCCGCCGATCGGATCGTTACTGGATCCGTCCGGAGCAGACTCCAACAGGATCCAGGCATCAGAACGTCTTTCCAGATCCAGAGAAAGTCCATCCGAGAGTTTTTCGTTATCCCACAAAGGCTTCTTGCCAGCTCTGAGATAGTGGATGCCGCTGATCGGATCGCGTACCGTCCACGTCGTTCCCTCAGGAAGCTGTGCGCAGTGCACGGTCACGGTCACGGGCCGGTCGACATTCACATTACTCACATGCACGAGGTGGCTACCTGCCAGATGATAGGTACGTTGGAGAACTTGTTCACCTCTGCGTGGATTTCCTGACTGCCCGACCACGCAGGCGAACGCAACATCAAGCTCCCCACGCAACAAGTAGTCACGTATTTTGCTTTCTACCATCGCAATACGCCGATTGGCGGAACGCAGAACTCGATACTCATCCGCTCGGAGTGGTGAGTCGAACCAGGTCCACGTTCCATCCGAGTTGATCGCGGCCTCGTAGATGTATCGATCGAGACTGACGGCCGTGGCGGGAGCCCCGCTCCAGCCAGTAAGGTAAGAACCGATGATGTGCTTGACACCCATGGCACGGAAGTCACGTGTGTAGAGATCCCACCAGGGGCAAGTCGGGTGTGGGTAGTAGTGACTCTCGTCGACAAATATGGACGGCACCTCCGCCGAGTCAGGTCCCTCGATCGCTGCCAGCACCCGCCAGCCGTTTTCCAGCCATCCCGGGCGAATAAAAGGACAGTAATGGGAGAAGATAAAACCTGGTCTGATCTTGCGAACGCGTAACGCAATGCCGCGGAAGATGTCCATGTAGCGAACGTGCAGAACCTGCAGATACCCATCCCAGAGGCCTTCTGATTTCAGCCACTGAACTCTCTTGGAAGGTGAGATCTCCGTTGGCTTTCTTGCCAGATCATTCTTCCGCAGGAACTTGCCAAAGCAATCATCGCAATAACATAACAACGAACCTGCGCTATCCATCCCTGTCGCATAGGGCTCCCAGTCGACAAGCAGGCCAGCCGAACCCTGCTCCGCAGATTCCAGAGCAGGCTTCACCAGCCACTCCTCCAGAGTCGCTTCATCAAATGGGCAGGCCACGTACGCGGGCGCCCACTCCGCCCAGGCAATCCATGCTGGCTCACCCTTCTCTTTCGCCTCAAAGGAATTGCGACCATTCCGGTCGATGGCCAACCTGGCCTTGGTATGTTTCGCTGCGAAGACGGCGTTAGCCACTTTCACCATGCCGAAATGGTGCAAACCGTATTTCTGGCAGGCAGTGAGTCGCTCCGGTACGAACGCGTGGCGCCAGTCCGGCGGCCCGTCTTCTACGAAGACAGTACCCCCGGCAACCGCCAGGTTTTCGATCACCTCCGACATCGGCACGCCGTCGCCTTCAATACGACTCCATTGTCCCCACATGAACCGGATCTTTTCCTGTTCCCACCAGGGCGCATCATCTCCTGCAAACGCGGCGTGCACCCAGGTCGTGACTGCCACGACAAGAACGATCAACAAAGGAGTCCTCTTCATGTTCGCGCGTTCCTTTCTCATCAGCCGACATTCAAACCTATCATAGCGGGCGTCGTGCGTAGCTTCTTATTGCTGCATCTTCTTGTTTACTCTTCTGGCGAGGCGTGCTGCCTCGATAACGCGTAGCTTATGAGTGCCGCGGGCAACACTCTCGTGCTCATCGCAGGCCTCAAGTTGAAATGAGATCAACGGCCCATCGACATAGATCACTCGGGCACGACAGGTGACTTCATTGCCAATGGGCGTCGCCGCGGTGTGATCGACGTTGACAGTCACACCGACCGTACTTTCCCCTTGCTCCAGTAGAGGCCGCATTGCGTTGCGCGCCGCATGTTCCAGAAACCAAATCAGCCAAGGCGTACAGAGAATCCGGGGCATCCCATCCTGCGCAAAGTCGATCAAGTGCTGCTCGCGAACTATAAACTTCTCTTCGCCAACAGTGCCGGTTTTAGGAACGCTTTTCATGTCTGATCAATCTCCACAACAGCCTTCACTACTGGGGATCCAGCGAACACGCACCGGCCAATCCGTAGCACTTCGTTTCTTGTTCGAATCCCAGGGCTGCGGTGTCACATCCTTCTGGCTGTTGCCGCCTGACGTCAAAGCACGCCCTGGAAGAGAACACGCTTTCTGGGTCATGGCCAGGGTTTCACAGCTCCTGCCACTGCTGTTGTCTGAGCATCAATCACGGCCGGTTTTCCGATAGAACCAGGCGCGCGGCAACGAGACAAAACGATAGTCAATATATCCAGGTTCCGCTTCAAAACGAAAACGCGAGCTGAACAACGGAAAATGCATGTAACTCAAATACACCCGGTCACCGCGAAACACGCAACTCGCATAGCAATAGGCGTGGTACCGACTCTGTTCGATCAGTTTGAGATGCTTCCAGGTCTTGCCACCGTCACTACTGATTGCCGAAACGAGCGGCGTACGTCCGCCGTAGCCGTAAGTCCACAAGGCTAGAATATCCTCCGTACCCGGGATCCGCCGTAGAACCGCAGGCGAGCACTCTCCCAACAAGGGAGACAAGATTGGCTTTTCCCACGTCTCTCCGGCATCACGGGACCAGGAGAAAAACTGACCGCCGGCAATAGATCGCATCGTCATCAACAACCGTCCGTCCGCCAACTCGCAGAGACTCGGTTCATTGACGTTCTGACCTCGTTTCTGCTGCCGAGTAAGTCCCGGGTCAGGAACGTGCTGACCAGCCTTCCAAGTCCGCCCATCATCATCCGAATAGCAAACATAAGGCCAGCGGATGCCGCCGATGTATTCGCGCACAGCCAGCACAATTCGGCCCGTGGAGAGTCGTGTCAGGCAAGCATTATTGGCGGCATGCCGGTTCCCGGTCCCAGGCGTCATCACGGTGCGATCACTCCACGACCTTCCCTCATCCATTGAGCGCCGCAGCACCATCCCTTTCGCTGGCATCGTCGGAGTTCGATCGTAGTACGCAAGCAGGAGATCGCCGTTCGTCGCGCGCAACAGGCTGGCCGACATCACATTCCCCTGCGATCCTTTATCGCGATCGGCCACCGTCCATGTTGGACTCCAGGTACGACCGTCATCTTTCGACAAGCTCGCCACCAGGCGGGCAGGTGATCCGTCATGTCCTTTGCCGTCATAATAAAAAGAATAGACCGCGAGCAGATCCCCACTACGTGTGACAATCATGTCACCCTCACTCGATCTCGGTGCCTGCGGTGTCGCCTTGAGCAGATACCCAACCACCGCGTCATCCGTGGGGCGCACATCCTCCGGACCCTCGGCAAATTGTTGCCCTGTCCATGGATAGGGTCGGTCGCTGACATACACCTCACGGAAGCTACTGACCACTTCCGCACCACCAACGTGCGTTTGCCGACTACCGAAGTACAAATGGAACGGATCCTGATAAGCGTCGTGCGTCACGCGCAGGCGTTCTCGCTGATTCACCTGCAAAATCAGCTGGCGCGAATCCGCAATCAGTTGTACGTCCATCCATTCCGCCGGTCCGGAGTCGACCACAACGCGCTCTTCGCGCCACGCGCCGTCCCTCTGGATACGGACAGACCATACCGGTTGTCCGTCGGGATTCGCATTGCACCAGACTTCCCAGGGCCCCGATGACGGCATCACATCAGAAAATCGCCCTCCCTCAATACCTTTGCGGGGTGGCTGGGTGCGCCACGCGACGTAGAAGCGCCCATCCACCATCCGGTACTGATTGATGGCCCCCCAAAAAGACGGCGAGAGAAAATGATGGTCGTCTGCGGTATCCCCCGATGCCCGCGCCACGAACTTCTTACCGGGTAATGCGCAGCGAGTTTGCGATGAAAACACACCATAGTCCCAATAGTTCGGGATGGTAAACAGGCAGTTGTAGGCGCGAAACAGCCCCTCACCGCCGTTGTCAAAAGTCAGACTGTCGACACGCCAGGCCACGTCTGTAGCCGCGCTTCGGCGGATTTCATTAACCGCATTAAACCGGGCAACCAACGACTGCCTATCCAAGTTCAATGGTTTAATCGCCCCGATGGTCGCAACGTCGACGAACGGGAGGTCGGATTTGGACTCGATACGTTGGACTACCTCACCACGTGAAACCACCAATACGTCTCCCGATGTGCGTTCCAGCGCGACTATTTCTATCCCCGGTCTGTCGCTAACATCTCCTACCGCAATCTGGGAAACCGGTGCCAGCGAGGACCAGACTCGCAATAAACGGCCAGTCGCTGAGTAAATCCGCAGACTTCCTTGCATATCCGTAGCAACAATCTCGCCACCGGGACTTGTGGAAACAATTTCAGCAATCGTGAGGTCAACATGGCGGGTTTCCGAATGAATCTGAAACAGCACCACCGGGTCTCTGGCGTGCTTCGCCGAGTCCCATACCTGGATCGCTCCCTGGCGATTAATCGTGGCAACTTCATCTCCGGCATTCTCGGTCGAGAGTTCACCCGCGTCGATCGCGACCACTTCAACACCGAACTCGGTGTGAAACAGCCGTTCGTTAGCACCAACGTCATAGCAATTCCAATAGCTACTAATCGGTTTCCCACTCGCGTCGCGTTTCTCGTTAATCGTCAGGGCACCAGCCTCGCTGACCGCAACATCAATCGCCCAGCGGCCCTCGCGTGACCAGCGCAGGCCCAACTCCCGACCACTGTACGGATCGAACAGCCGGCGACACGGATCGAGATGATCCGCTACAGCGGTGATGATTTGTGGCGCACCGGCTCCCAGCACGTCTCCCACAGCAATACGAAAGTTCCGCGTGTTTTGCAGCGTGCCTTGAGCGGCCTGTGTGACGCTGCCAGCCAACGTTCGCTCGGCATTCCCATTCGCATCGAGAACCTGAACCAGCCCATCTCGACTGCGGACCGTGACAATGTGCTCCAAAGAATCACCGCACAAGGCCAACCCTTCGATGCGGAGAAGACAGCCGACCAGAACGCAGATAACAAATTTCAGGTATTTCATCCTGGGCTTCCGTTCTCGCACCGGTTCCACCATCGCGCGCTCGATGCAATTGAGCTGATTCGTGAATGCAACAGTCTAACTACAAATGCAGCACTGCTCACGCACAGACATGGTTTACCTCTTCACTAAGTACTACAGGCCTGGGAACTTGCGCATCATAAAGTACCTATCGGCCAGCTCACGTCAGAGGTAGCATAACCCAGTTCTAATCTTTCCACTCGACTGCCGAAGCGGCGGGGCCTAACGCTTCTTATCTGCAGATACGGTAAAGCGCAAGACGAGCATTGTGTGGTAGCGAAAAGGTGGCACAGAAACCGTTACGTCCGAGCCACTTGTTTTGGACTCCAATTCCCGCTGCACGACCTGTTGCGGCTCCTCGTAGTGATACGCTCGGCACGCTTGAGCCGTGCTCAGTCGTTCTCCCGGAGCCTTCATAGTGACCTCAACCCCCTTGAGCAGTGACGGCTCATCGGCCCAGGCATAGTCAACTTGCGGCGTCGGAGGAATGCGTACCAGGTGGATGATGACGTCACGTCCGGATGTCGTCTTGCGTTCATAGACAAGCCGCTTCCACCACAGTTCTTCTCCCGAATTCACTTGAACGTCCTGCTCGACAATCTGTGGTGGCACCGCACGTATGTCGCGTGCCCAAATGAACCGCGAGTACCGGGTCATGAACTGCATGCCAGGCCTGTGACTGGGCACAAACGACGACGCCAGGTGGGACTGGGTCGCGATCAATAGCGACATGACATGGTTCCACGCCGGCCAGCCCCATTTCGTCGCTCCAGGTTCCTGCAAATCTACGCCCGCATTGGCATAGCCAATGATGTGGCTCGCTCCATACTTCTGTACGTTATGGTCGCGACTCCGCAACCGATCACGGAGCAACTTGCGATACTCGTCTCCTGAGAACCCCTGGTGCTCATCAAGCAGCATGACATTCTTGGCATCCGTCGCGACCCGGAGGTTGTCGTCACGTGGATCCCCCTCCACTCCCGTCCCGCGCCAGATGGTAATCCCATGCCGCTTGGCGAAGTCACCGGTGGCACCTTCGAGACCCCAATTCATCCACGTCCCGAAGTATGGGTCGTCCGCCTTGAGAATCTGATTCCACAAGCGGTGGTTGCGAGCGTTCAGGTCCACATAGTCGTCGTACTTGCCCGATGGCACATTCCGTTTGCCCTCGAAGTCGAATCCTGCCCACACGCCAAGACACCCATCCCAGTAGACGCCACCAAACCCCCACGACTTGGCATACGCCTTGATGCGATTGATGGCATAGAGGACCGCATCCTTCCTGGCCATGTTCATGTTG
>MDTE01093216.1_pt1 | contig 24660 bp, 20 predicted proteins | sample 811231 | NCBI WGS metagenome assembly MDTE01 (sample SAMN05326651, study PRJNA326480) | marine metagenome | isolation source: seawater | place: Indian Ocean: Red Sea | collected 2010 | reverse complement strand
TCCATCAGCGCCTGCATCAATTGCCATGCCTACTAATACTGGATCAGGGTTAGTAACTCTAATAATCGTTGTAATGTCTAGCGATTTAAACATTTGACATAATTGCGATATTTGTGATCTGTCTCTGGGTGCATGCTCTGCTTCTATTACAACATAATCAAGATCAGATTTTGAAAAACTTGAACTCCATCTAGTGCCTTCAAGAGCCCAAATCATTGTTCCGTAAACTTTTCCGCCAGATTGTAATTTGGATTTTAATTCTAATGGTTTCATCTTTTCCTCTTACTATATTATTTCATTTTTCTAGTAATAATTGCTACTTTAAAATATTTCATTAGTAATATTAAGTGTTGGTTTCAATTTTTTGTATCGACATTTGTTGTACCTTTTCTTCAGAAATTTCTATACCTAATCCAGGTTTTTTTGGAACATCAAGGTAACCATTATCAAATTTAAATGGTTGTGTTTCTAAAGTAATATTTTCTCGTAAAGGATTATCAGTTCTATCATATTCCATGCCCGGCTCTTGTAGAAAATGCTGAGGGTTGTCCATCCTAGGAGTATTTGGAATTGTACTTGCAATATGTAAAGAGGCTGCAATCATTACAGGTGTTCCCCAAACATGAGGAATAGTTTGGATACCCATTATAGAAGCCATATTTATTATTCTTTTGAACTCTGTGATTCCTCCAACATTTGCTACATCAGGCTGTACTATGTCATATGATTGATTAACTAAGAAATCTTTGAATTGAGAAGAAGTTCTTAAAGATTCACCTCCTGAAATTGCAATAGGAGAAATCTTTTTTAATTCAGCGTATGAATTCCAGTCATAATAATGTAGTGGCTCTTCAAACCACAATATGTTAAATTCGGCTAGTTTTTTTAATAATTTCTTTGCAGTGTATAGATTGTATGCTTGATTCGCATCAACCATTAAATAAATGTCATCTCCTATTGCTTTTCGTACCTCTTTAATTCTTTCTATGTCTGATTCTGGTTTTATGGCACCTATCTTCATTTTCATTCCTTTAAAACCTATCTTTTTGTAGTATTTAGCTTCATTGACTAGGTTTTTAGGAAAATCATTTTCTGAGTAATATAGACCTGTGGCATAAGTAAGGATTTTATCTCTTATTTTTCCACCCAATAATTCAGAAACAGAAAGATTGTATGTTTTTCCAGTAATATCCCATAGTGCTATATCTATCGCACTTATAGCACATCCTCCAATTCCTACTTGCAAAACTGCATTATTTAAAGAAAGGTACATCTTTTCCCATAGCTTTTCTCTATTTAATGGATTTTCAGAGATAATTTGGGATTTTAAAGTATTATGAATCACAGAAATTGTTTCTTGAGTTCCGTATCCCTCTCCCCATCCTTCAATGCCTTCATCAGTTGAAATTTTTACAAGTACAGCAGATCTCTTTGTTGCTTTTCCATTAGACCACCAAAAAGGTTTTTTTAGTTTGGATTCAATCAAATAAGTTGTAATTTTAGTGATTTTCATTATTTCCTCAGAACTAATTTATAATGCTTTAAAGTTTTTGTAACTAGTTGATTTTTATTCAAAATGGTAAAATTAAGTCATAATTTAATTATTATTTTGATAATCATGTCGTTTATAAACAATAATGTTTTGATTGTTGTAATGTATAATTAACATAAAATTTATTTTCAAAGGAGGTGATAGACATATGTTTAAAAAGACATTATTAATTTGTTTATCTCTAATGATTTCCTATTCATTTTTAATAGGATGTCAAACAGAAGAAGAATCTGAAACTTCATCAGCTACCTCAGGTAGTACATTGGATGTAGTTAAAGAAAGAGGAGAACTGAAATGTGGAGTCAATGATAATTTAACTGGATTCGGGGTTGTAATGCCTGATGGTTCATTTGAAGGATTTGATATTGATTACTGTAAAGCTATCGCGGCTGCAATTTTGGGAGATTCTAGTAAAGTAGAATATGTCCCATTAACTGCTTCTGCTAGATTTACAGCTTTAGGTTCAGGAGAAATAGATGTTTTGATTAGAAACACTACTTGGACTGCATCTCGTGATAGGGAATTAGCTCAAGATTTTACAGCTACTACATTCTATGATGGTCAAGGTATGATGGTTTATGCTGATAGTGGATATAAGACTATTGAAGATATGTCTGGAGCTACTGTATGTGTTCTTCAAGGAACCACTACAGAATTAAATCTTGATGATAGATTTACAAAGTCTGGCATTCCTTACACGCCGTTAACGTTTGAAACCAATGATCCTTTACAGGCAGCTTTTGAAGAAAAAAGATGTGATGGTTGGACTACTGATAAATCAGGACTTGCTTCCAAGAGAGCAGAATTTCCTGCTTCTGCAGGTGGGCCTGATGCTCTTGTAGTACTAGCTGAAACTCTTTCTAAAGAGCCTTTAGGGCCACTTACAAGAGATAATGACAGTGAGTTTTATGATGTTGTACAGTGGGTAGTTTTTGGTATGATGCAAGCAGAAGAAAGTGGAATTAATAGTTCTAATGTTTCTTCAATGGCTGCTAATCCGAAAGACCCTGGTATGGCTAGGTTATTAGGAGTTGGTTTTGATGGTGGAGAAGTTCAAGATTTCCAATTTGGAATACCTAAAGACTTTATGCAAAAGGTTATATCACAAGTAGGGAATTATGGAGAAGTTTATGATCGACATCTAGTTCCTTTGGGACTTACTAGAGAGGGGTCATTTAATGCTCTTTGGACCGATGGTGGTTTAATTTATGCTCCTCCATTTAGGTAAACTATAGAGTTTAAATTATATAAATATTGTGTGTCGGAAAATCCGGCACACAATATTGTATTTGTATATGTTCAATTCATTTATTTTTCAGAATTTTATTAGTTGGCTTGATAAAATTAGTTTTCTAAGAAAAAGAAAAACCAGGAGATTATCATTCCAATTATTATTTATTGGTTTTTTAGCTTTAATTATTTGGTATTTAATATCTAAAGCTTTACATTTAGATCTTGGATTTGGTCATCTGAGTAGTAGGGCGGGGTTTGGATTAAGCCATACTTTCCTTACAGATTATACGAGTAATGATAGTAGGTGGAAGGCTTATTTTACTGGCGTGGTTAATACTATTAGGATATGTTCTTTAGGTATCCTTCTTACCACAATTTTAGGAACAATAATGGGTGTTGCTAGGCTTTCATCTAACTTTTTAGTTTCTAGGCTTTCTGCTTTATATATAGAGATTTTAAGGAATACGCCTTTACTTGTTCAGATAGTATTTTGGCAAATAGTATTTTTAAAGTTACCTCAGATCTCTGATGCCATTACCATAGGAGGTTATACTGCTATTTCAAATAGAGGAATTTTAGTCCCTTGGATAGAAGCAAATCCAAAATTCAATTTATTTATTGGCATAGTTGTAATTGCAATTTTTATTTGTATATTTTTAAAGATATTATTAAATAAAATGGAAGAAGAAAAAGGTCAAAAATTTTATTCTAACATTATACCTTTAGTGGTTTTTTTCGCTGTTTCCCTATTAGGTTTATTGATGACTGGGATTCCATTTAATTTAAATATTCCATCAATTACTCAGAATGAGTTTGGAACTTATATGCAATCAGGAGGATTTGAATTGTCACCTGAATTTTTAGCATTGTTGTTTGCGTTAGTTTTATACACTGGGACTTTCGTCACTGAAATTGTGAGAGGAAGTATTCAATCTCTTCCTAAAGGTCAAACTGAAGCTGCATTAGCATTAGGTTTTTCGAGTTATCAAAGGATTACTTTAGTAATTCTTCCACAGGCTTTGAGATCCATTATTCCTCCTCTTACTAACCAATATTTGAATTTAACCAAGAATTCTTCTTTAGCTGTTGTAATTGCGTACCCAGATCTTTTTATGGTTACAAGAACTATTATTAATAACTCTGGACATGCACTTCCAATGTTTTTTGTGGTCCTTTTTACATATTTAATTTTAAGTTTAATCATTTCTTTGATAATGAATATGTTGAATCGTCAGGTTACTAAGGTGAGGGTTTAGATGAGATTAATAAATAATATTTCAAGAAATAGTTTTTATTGGATAAAAGAAAATTTATTTAGATCTTTTCTAAATTCATTAATGACATTGTTTATTGTGATTTTTATAGGTTATTTGCTTTTTATCTTTTTAGGATTTTTAGTCAATGCAGACTGGACAGTAGTAGAAGTAAATAGACGTCTTTTATTATTAGGAAGATTGCCTCTTGGCAATGAGATAAGAGGATGGATAATCCTTTGGCTATCTATGATATTAATTTCAGCTTCTATAGGAATTTGGGGCTCTCCAAATATAAAAGATTTTTTCATGATTATTATTATGTCTCTGGGAATATTTTCTATTTTTGGGACATTAGGTTCTATTTCACTAATTTTTATAACCTATTTTCTTTCTTTTTTAACTTATTTTTTCTCAAAAAAAATTCTTAAAAGAAAATATTTTGAATTATCTAAGAAAACATTGATATATTCTTGGATTTTGATTATTCCGACTTTCATATTTATTCTTTTGATTGGAGATGGACCAAAACCTACTTTATGGGGTGGGTTTTTATTAAATATTATTTTGGCTTCAGTGGCTATAGTTGCAGGTTTTCCGTTAGGTTTGATTTTAGGACTAGGAAGAGCAAGCTCATTTCCCGTTATCAAAATAGCTAGTACTTTTTATATTGAAGTAATAAGAGGAGCACCTTTAGTTGCTTGGTTATTGTTAGCTTGGTTTGTTTTACCAACTTTTTTACCAACTTTATTTGGTTTGAATGAAGTAAGTATTGTTGTGAGGGCTATGATTGTATTATCTATATTTGCTAGTGCATATATAGCTGAAGTAATAAGAGGAGGATTACAATCAATACCCAAAGGTCAATTGGAAGCTGCAGATGCATTAAGTTTGAATTCTATAGATTCTACTTTTAATATAATATTGCCTCAAGCTATAAGAGTAGTAATACCAGCTTTAGTTAGCACATTTATAGCAATGTTCAAAGACACTTCATTAGTATTTATACTTGCTCTCACGGATTTGTTGCAAGTTGGAAGATTAATACCTGAGCAGGAGCCTGAATTTTTTGGTAGACAGTTAGAGGCCTTACTAGTGGTAGCATTTTTATTTTGGGTTGTTTCAATTTCTTTATCTAATTTAAGCTCTAGACTAGAGAAAGCTATGGGTATAGGAGTAAGATAATATAGGAGGTTTAAATGAAAAACAAAAAAGAAATAATTATTACAGAGAATGTTAAGAAGTCATTTGGAAACTTCCAGGCTTTAAAAGGCATAACAGCAACAATCAAAGAAAGTGAAGTAGTTGTGGTTTTTGGACCTTCTGGTTCAGGGAAATCTACCTATATTCGAACTTTGAATAGATTAGAACCTCATGATTCAGGAAGAATAATAATAGATGGTATCGAGTTGAATGATGATGTGAAAAATCTTGAACAGGTTAGATCAAATGTAGGTATGGTTTTTCAATCGTTTAATTTATTTCCTCATTTATCTATCCTAGGAAATATTACTTTAGCGCCTAGGAAAGTTAAGAGAATGAAAAAAGATGAAGCTAAAGATCTGGCTATGAGTTTACTTGAAAGAGTAGGAATTCCAGAACAAGCAGAAAAATTTCCTACACAACTATCTGGAGGTCAACAACAAAGAGTAGCTATAGCTAGAGCATTGGCTATGCAACCAAAAATAATGTTATTTGATGAACCTACTTCAGCATTAGATCCAGAAATGATTAAGGAAGTTTTAGATGTAATGAGAGAATTAGCTGATTCTGGAATGACAATGATATGTGTTACTCATGAAATGGGTTTTGCAAGAGAAGTAGCAGATAGATTTCTATTTTTCGATCAAGGATTATTGATAGAAGAAGGTTCTCCAGATCATTTTTTCTCTAATCCAAAAGAAGATCGAACTAAACTTTTTTTGAGTCAGATATTGTAATTTTTATGAATCCTTCAGAATTTTCCGAAAATGTTGTAGGTGAAAAAAGTAAAAATGAGATTATTTTAGCAACTCGGGCAAGTAGATTAGCAGCTAAAATATTAGATTTATTTTTTTTTCTAGCAATTATTGTCATAGGTTTAATGTTAGCTAGTTTTTTTGGCGAAATGAATTTTAGAGATTTATATTTCTGGTTAATTGAGTTACAAACCAATGATAGGGTTTCTGTTAATATCATTAATAATTCTCCTGAAGGATTCCAAATTTTATTGATAGTATTATCTTTTTTTTCTGTAATTATTATTCAATCCAGATTACTGATAAGAGATGGTCAGACTATAGGGAAAAAAATCATTGGAATAAAGATTATAAATGCATTTAATTTGGGTAAAGTAAAGTTGATTAATATAATTTTTATCAGATGGATATTTTTTGAGATTTTATCAGTTTTGCCTTTTGGAACGATTATAGTTTTAGCTGATGTTGTCTTTATTTTTAGAAAAGACAGAAGATGTCTTCATGATATGTTATCAGGTACAGTTGTATCTCAAAAAATTGAAAATATTTCCTGAACTATTTAGGAGTGTTTTCTTCTAATACTTTAGTTAATTTTTTTCTTACTTCATTAGATTCTGAAGTATCATCAGATTCAAAAATGGGGTCTAATTCTTCTAAATCATTGTTTAAATCAAACAACTTTCCGTCATCATAAAGTTTCCACTTTTTATCTCTTGCAAAAACATATTTAAATTCTCTATTTGATATTAATGAATTTGCATCTCTTCGAGGATTTTTAGGATCATAATAAAAATATAACCAATCCCTAGGGTTTCCTTTTTGACCAGATAGTTGAGGAAGAAATGATTGTCCATCAATAATGAAATCATTTAAGGGTGTTTTGGTAATATCTAAAATTGTAGCTAAAATGTCAGTTGAATCTATTAAATCTAAATTGACTCCAGGGTTTATGGTTCCTGGCATAGAGCATATTAGTGGTACATGGGTACCTCTATCATTAGGTAACCCTTTACCACCTTGAATTGAGGTAGATCCCATTTCAGAGCTTACTTCAACAGGAGTTCCATTATCTCCAATATAAATTACAAGTGTGTTTTCACTTAAATCTAGTTCATCTAGTTTGTGAATTATTCTTCCCACTATCTTGTCATGATACTCTACCATATCCTTATAATATTTAGGGTCATCTTCCCACCCTTCAACTTCTTCAAATGTTTTTCCTTTTCCTAATGAGATATTTGTTGGAGGATCAAATTCTTCATATTCTGGACTATCTGGGGTGGGCTCAAAAGGTCTATGAGTTAGAGCCATAGGAAAATATACAAAGAAAGGTTCTTCTTGGTTTCTATCAATGAAGTCTAATATATAATCACAAAAAATATCTTCTCCATATTGGCCTTTTGTATTATCTAAATAAGATCCATTTTGGTATATAACTGGATCCTTATATCTTGAACCTTTATCTTCTGTATGATGAGCATGCCATACACAATATTCATCAAATCCTGAATCTTCAATTCTTTGACCTTTATTCCTCATATGAGGTTCTACATCAGGAGGATTGTAAGAGTATAATTGCCATTTTCCTGAAATTAGTGTTTTATATCCAGCTTCAGTCATTATGTGTCCAAAAGTTCTTTCGTCAGGTTTCATCAATCCAAATCCAATATAGTTTCTAGAATTATATTTTCCTGTCATAAGTTGTAATCTAGTAGGTGTGCAAAGAGGTTGAACATGAGCTTCTGTAAAATTAACTCCCTCAGATGCTAATTTATCTAATACTGGTGTTTTATAAGATGTTCCACCGTTACATCCTAATACTTCGTAACCTAAATCATCTGACATAATTAGAATTACATTAGTTTTATTTTGTTTTTTGCTCATAATTTCCTCTCTATTAATATTTTATAAATTACCATGATTTATTAATAATTCATACAGTGATTCCACCATCTACGGTTATAATGCTTCCTGTGATCATCTCTGAGTCTTTAGATGCAAGAAAAACGGATAGGTTTGCTATATCCTGAGGAGTTTGAAGCCTTCCTAGAGGAATTTGATTTAATCTTTCGTTATAATTTTCTGGATTATTAATGCTTGTTGTCCAATCATTAGGACTGTATTGAGAATTATTTCGAATAAAGTTTGTGTCTACATGTCCAGGACAAATTAAATTACATCTAATCTTATCTTTGGCAAAAGCTATAGCAGTACTTTTAGTCAATCCTATTAAACCTGTTTTGCTAGCTGTATAAGCAGGACTGTATTCAGATCCTCTTAGTGAAGCTAATGAGCCTAAATTTATTATTGATCCTTTTCCGGATAACTTGAAAAATGGAATTAATTCTTTTATTCCTATAAAAACACTTGTCAAATTTACATTTAAAATAGTGTTCCAGTTTTCTAGATTTTGATTAATGTATCTCTCTCGAAAATTTGTTCCATAGCAATTAACTAATATTGAAACTTTTCCAAATTCATCTATGACTTTTGATGATAATCGTTTCCATGATTTTTCATCTGTGGAGTTGTGATGAACAAATATTACTTTATTTTCAGAAGTATTATTTGAATAATTTTTAGATATTAATTTGCCTTTTTCTTCATTGATATCTGCTATGATTACATTAGCTCCTTCTTTGAAAAAGGATTCAACATGAGCAGTTCCAATATCTCCTGCACCACCGGTAATTATAGCTACTTCATTATTTAATCTAGTCATAATAATTATCCGTAAACGAGTTCAATTAACAGGTATCCGTTAACGTAATTTAACACGTTTAAGTATTTTGTTTCTACTAAACTCATTTAATGTTCTCTGTCTTGAAGGTGTTTAAGTATTCAACTATTTGAGCTTGTTCAATTTCATTAAGTCTTATATAAGCTTGTTTACTATTCTCTGCTGCTCCTCCATGAACTTTTATTGCCTCAGAAATTAAAGTTGCTCTTCCATGATGTAAGAAAGGAGGTTCACTAGCAAATCCCCACAATTTTTTTGTAATCCATTGATCTGTAGGCACATTGTTTCTTGTTGCTAATTGTTTCACTTTTTCATTATTTAACAGGTCTCCCATTTTATGTCTTTTTAAATCTGAAAATAAGGGAACAAGTAATTCGCCATTTTTATTTATTTTTAAGTTAGTATAATAATCTTTTAAATCTACATAAATTCCTTTTGTGTCTTCTGATGAAAGATGATCTTTTGGGTTAAAAGGTCCAGGGTCAGAAAATAATGTGTTTTTAAGTGGTAAATAGGGTCTATGACAATCAGAGCATCCAATTTTTGAGAACAATAATTGTCCATTTTCAGATGCTTCTTTTTCAATATCTGTGTTTGGCTCTTCCCATTTGGGAATAGGAAGTAATGCTTGAAAAATTGTTAGAGCAGTAATATCTCCCATAGTTAATTCATTAATCACACCATCTCCATCATGATCTTTGGAGTCAGATAATAAGTCCATAGCCTTGTGGGTATCTTCTCTATCTTCGAAAGTTTCTGAAGATTGCATTCCATGATGATGATTCATTGCATTATTTGTAAAAACTCTTAGGGATGGAACTACACCTTTTTGAGTAAAAGGTTTAATGATTAAATCTTTATCAACTCCTACTATCTCCGATGTGTCTAAAGTTCCATTGGGTTTGGCAGTTAAAAATCCAAATGAAACTTCTTTAGTAATCAATTCTATTCTTACTTCCCTAGATTCATTTAAAGAAATTATTTCAGCGCTTGCTCTTTGAGCTATTAATTCTTTAGACATTTCTCTAGCTAATAGTTCAACTAGTCCAGAACCAAACATTCCTAAAGTGTTTCTTTCATTACCTATTTCTTTTAGGGTGATATCTTTTCCAAGATCTTCAGTTTCAAAATCTAAAAAGGGAGATTTTTCTGCTGAAGAAAAAACGTTAGTTACATTACTTCCACCACCACCAATTATAGGCATGTTATGACAATCAGAGCATGCGCTAGTTTCAGGCCCAGAAATCCTATTAAAATTTTCCGGGAATAATTTTTTATCTCTTCTTGTTCTATTTCCAGAACTTTGAGGTCTTCCAAAACCATCTAATGAATTGAAATTGGCTGTAAATAATTTTTCTCCATGTAAAATTAGTTCTTCTATAGTGATTTTTCCTGATTCTATGTCTTGTTGTTTAAGGTGATTTTTTATTGAAGGTTCATCTCCAATAAAAATATGATTTTTATTAGTCTCCTTAGTACAGGAAAGACTTAGAATACATATAATGACGAAAAAAAATGGAAAAATTATTAAGTATTTGATTTTTTTAGGCATAATTAATTTTTAAAATCTGATAATAATTCTAAAGAATTATAAGAAGGGAAATCCAAAAAATATAATGTAAAGTGCTCAACTCCAGATTCTATGTAATTATTAATTTTTTCTTCACATTGATTTCTTTCGCCTATTATAAAATCAGACTCAATGATTTCTTTAGATTCTTGTCTAGTAGGTACTATATTACCAGCAGTTTTTAAAAAATATCTAAACCAATCAATAATTTCGTCATCGATACCTTTGTCAGTAATTAATATTCTTGATTCCATTGTTTTTTCAATTTTAGAATAATCAGTTCTTTCGTTTTCACAATGAGATTTTAATATAGATAACTTTCTAGAATATTCTTTGGCAGTAACTGAGGGTATATTCCAAATATTTGCGTATTTAGCTACTAATTTTAATGTTCTTTTCTCACCACCTCCACCAATTAATAATGGAGGATAAGGTTTTTGAGTTAATTTGGGAGTTAATTTTGTGTTAGGTGTAGGAAAATGATTATAATCGGGATGTTTATTGTCTTTAAAAATATTTAGAATTATTTCTATATATTCTTCAAAAGCATCCATTCTGATTCCTACCTTTTCTATCCATGGAAACCCATATGCATTTTGTTCTTCTTTATACCAACCTGCACCTATTCCTAAATCAAATCTTCCTGAACTTAGAAAATCTAGTGTGGATGTCATTTTTGCTAGTAGTGTAGGCTCTCTATGTGAGTACCCTAGTACAAGTGGTCCCATTCTTATTCTTTTTGTTTGTTGTGCAATTACACTAAGAATTGTCCAAAGTTCATGTTCTCCCTTTTCATGTCCTAAATGAAAATGATCTGCACCCCATAAAGATGAATATCCTAATTCTTCAGATTTTTTCGCAAAATTAATAATTTCATTAATATTTATTTCTGATGTTTTTGCACTTGATCCTGAAAAAATTGGTAAACATACTCCAAATTTAGTCATACATTCTCCTTAATTCAGGTATTACTTGTTGGTTGAATATTTTTGCACCATCAATAGAAGGAGAATCAAGAAACCAAAACATAAAATTTGTTACTCCTAATTCTATGTATTCTTTTAATTTTGAAATAATTATTGATGGGTTTCCTGATACGTTTGATTTATTCCAGTTTTCCCAATCTCCAAAATAATCATTTTTAGGATTATTTAAATTTATTTCTTTTTTAATTCTTTTAATATCTTCTTCATCTTTTCCTATAAGAATTTCTAATTCAACAGACTTGTTTAAGGTATTAAAGTTTCTGTTATGGCTATTAAAAACCTGGTTTATTTTTTTTTGAGTTTCTTTGTATTCTTGTATTCCAACAGGAGTCACATTCCACCAATCTGCATATTTTGCGATAATTTCAAATATTTTTTGGTTCCATTCTTCCACTTGTTTACTTTCAGTCAAACTTCCTATCCATATTTGAGGGTGTGGTTTTTGTAATGGTTTGGGGTATGAAATAGGTTTTTGAATATTATAATGTGTACCTTGAAAAGAAGCAGATTTTTGAGTCCACATCAACTTAATAATTTTTATAGCTTCTTCAAGTTGTTCAATTCTTTCTGAATCTGATAAAAAATCATAACCGTAAGATGTGACTTCATTTTTTGTTCCTGGGTGTCCTCCATCAATGAAAAAATTAATTCTTCCATTAGTAATAATATCTAAAGTAGAATACATTTTTGCAGTTAATGATGGGTTTCTTAGAAGATTGTTGAAATGAATATGGCCCAATCTAAGTCTTTTTGAAATATTGGAGGCCCATGATAAAGTCGTTAATCCTTCAAGTATTGGGGTATCATTGTTCATATTTAAATGATCTGCAATCCAAATGGAATTGAAATCCATTAAGTCAATTTCTTCTACTAAACCATGCAAGGTATTTGGGTTTAAAGAATTTACCATAGGAGTCCTCGCCATACTATCATTTCCTCCGGGGAATATAGGTAAGCAAAAACCAAAATCAAGCATTTTATCTTCCATGAATTTTTATATTTATATTATTTTTATATATTTTTGGATTATTGAAAAGTTTCTTCTTGTGAAGAAATAGATTTGATAATATTTTTTATTCCTATAATTGAACTAATAAAAATTATAATTACAGATGAAATCATAATTGAATAATATATTGACCAATTAACTTTTAAATGTATTGGAAGATATGACAATGTTGAAGTTTGATAGAATACTTCAATAAGTTCATTTACTAAGATCTTTGTGATTATACTACTAGCAAAAACCCCAAATAAAATCCCCACAAAAATTACTATCAAATATTCTAATATTATATGAGAAAATATCATACTAGAATTTATTCCTATTCTTTTTGATGAGATCCATTCGGAAGATCTTTTAATTACTTGAATAGATACGAAACTTATACTTCCTAGAAAGAGTAAAATTGGAATAAAATATAAAGATAAGATATTTAATCCATCTAATCCACCCTCTGTAACTTTATTATCTTTTAGTGATTCTATTAAATTATTTTTTATAAGATATTTTTGTTGTTCTTGTATAGTATTATCTAACTTGGAAGAATTTAATTTTGAATCAAGTTGATTTGGTTCTATTGAATTAAATGTAAAAGTTTCAGTTGATATATTATCTTTTGAAGATGCAAATATCTCACTAGAATTAAATCTTAATGGACCTCTAATTTCTAAGAAATTTATTAAATTTTCACTATCTAGAATTATAAATCCATTATCTGAAGGATCTAATGTTGGAAATAAATCAATACTATCTACAATTTCAAGTACGATATAATGGTCTCCTAAATTAGCAGTAAATTTTTCTCCAATTTGATGAAGAGTTTTTTCTAAGAATGATTTACTAGCGATAATTGGTAATTCCTCAAATGAAGATATGTATATTCCTCTGATACCTTCATCTGAACCAGATCCAAAATTAATTTCCATATATTCAGAATCAGATTCTCCATCTAGATTATAAAAATTTAATATTGAATCATCACCTTCAGATGTGGGAAGAGTTTTCCAAGAAGTTGATGATTTTAACGGAATAACACCTAAATAATTAAATCTTCCTTCATTATTATTTATATTATTATTAGTTGAATAATTGATTTCTTTAATTTTCATAGTGAATTCCGTTGATAAGTCTTCTGGGGAAGTTTCATAAGCAAGGATTCCAATTACTTCTATAGATTCTTTTATTTCTTCATCTAAATTTATGTAGTAGATAGACCAATCATTTAAAGGATGTTTTTTTTGAAAGCAATCAAATACTTTGCAGTTAGAAATTGGAATTGTTTCGTATTTTCCATTATTAAATTTTACTCTTAACCATAACTGAACATGAGAAGGTATTGAGGAGGAATCGTTAATTGTTAACCCTATAGACTTAATGTTTTCTTTCATAAAAAGTTTTTCCTCTGTGTTAGTTATTTCAATTTTCTGCATTAATTCTGAAATAGGTTTTGCAGAAAAATCTTCTCTAAACCATATTGATTTTTCTATTAATTGGGGTTGTACAGCAAGAAATTTAAAATCTTCTTTTCCTAATCTTCCTAGACCTCTGAAATTTATTGATTGGTCATATTGACTTAAATCTTTAGGGGAAATTTCCTTTTCATTCAAAGGTTTTTCAACTGGAACATCATTTATTCTGATATCTCCACCTACTTGGTAAGAAATAGAATCATTAATATGATTGTCTACTGTATTAATGATTGTTCTAGAAGATAAAATTGTGCATGTTGAAATAAAAAACATTAATAATATCCAAGAATATTCATTAGGTCTTCTTGTGATATTTATTAAACTGAATCTTAGCCATAGAGGCTTATTCACATTTATTCTAAGTTTCTCAGTAATTAGATTTATCACTTGAAATAGCCTTAATATCAAAAAAATTAACCCAAGAATCCAAAACATTGGAATTCCCATTTTTAAAATTGCTATTTGAGCAATATTTTCATTATTGTAGGTTGCTAAATATTGAAAATTTGAAATTAGTGATTCCCAGAAACTTACAGCAGCTAAAGATATTATTATTATGTCTATGTAATATCTTTGAAAGAATGAAGAGCTTTTGAATCTATTTATAATTTCCTGATTGTCTATTGATTTATTTTGAAGAAATCTTTTAATAAATATGGGAATTGATATAACGATTAAACTTATAAGTGAAGCTAATATTCCATTGAAGAAATTTGCAGAAAAATTAATTTGAAATTCATTATTTAAGATTTCTTTTGAATCAATTATTAAAGTTACTAAATAATTTCCAATCAATGATCCAAGAATACATATAGGAAAAACAAATAAAAATAACCAGAAAATTATATCTGAAAATAATTGTTTTCCCTTCAATCCTCTCATTTTTAATATATAAAATTCTGAATTAAATTTCTCCCCAAGTTGTAATATAGGAAGTAATGAAATAATGAGAGATGTCATTATTAACAAAGATCCTATAATCAATAAAGAAGGTAATGTATTTTTATAATCATTTAGGTTTGTTTCCAATCTTTCAATTATTGGACTTATAATTAGTGAACTTGGAAATTTTAGATTAAGTTGTTGAGTTATATCTTTGATATATTTAATAGATTTTGTAGGCCCTAAGTTGAAAATTAAATCATCATATAAGAAAAACATCCAATATAAGTTTGTGTCTCCTTCAGATCTTTGATTCAATTTCAAAAAGTCTTTTATATTTATTGATAATGGGATATCTAAAATTCCCTGAGAATTTACATTAGGATTTACTAAACTGTTTTGACCCATCAAGAATCCATCATTTTCATCTAAATTGAATATTTTAGAAACATGAAATCTTAGTGGTTCAGGGTATAACGGATCTGAAATATAGATTATATCTCCTACTAAAATATCTAATTTATTTGAGGTGTTTTCAGAGATATAAATATTGAATGCCCCTTCTTTTTGTTCTTCAGTAGAATCTAAAATAGAAACATTTTCAAATAGATTATCTATACTAACTATTGAGAAATTATAATCTTTAATGGAAGAAGAATATTGGGATATGTTTTTTGTAGGAAATGTTATATTTTGAGGTTTCGAAACAAGGCTTTTATGGATAGTGAAACCTGCTAATTCTTTAATTATTTCAAAATTATCAAAAGGAGAAAAAGTTTTAGTAACTGCTTCAGTAGAAGCTGTTTTTTTATATACTATATTTTTTAAGAGGGATTTTTTTTTAGAAATTTCGAGTTTTACTATTTTAGAATTATTTTTTATCAGAACAGATTCTTCTTGTTCAACTAATTTTTTTATCAATCCTGATTGTTTTTCTAAATAGCCTTCAGATATAGAAGCATTCGTATTATGTAACCAAATGTTTTTATTATTAATTCCAAGAGTATTTACTGTTTTTTTGATGACATTATCTTCTAAAGAATTTATATAGATGGTTAATGATGAAAAGATTATTCCAAGAGATAAGGTAGATAATAAAAAAATAATTGTGATAAATTTTGAAGTAAAAAAATAACCTTTTAAGATATTTATAGTTAATTTCATCTTTTTGGTATTTTTTAAAACTTAGGCTTTGCAAAGTAAGATGAAATGTCTTGATTTTCACAAATTTTTGATTTTTCAAAAGATTTACATGAAACAGTTCTAGTCTTATTAACTTGATACATTGGAGTTAGATTATTTGTGTTTCCATCTTTTATACAAAATAAACAATTATTGTTACATTCACTAGGGATTCTACTTTCTATATCTGTAGAATCATTAGAAATACCCCATTTCACATCAGGATTTGGCTGAGGAATACAGTCTACTAACAATTTAGTGTAAGGATGCTTAGGATCATTAATTACATGTTCAACCTCTCCTGCTTCTACTACTTGTCCTTTATATAATATTAAAATATTGTCTGCGACTTGATATGCAGTTGTGAGATCGTGAGTAATGTATACTATTGATATACCATGTTTTTCTCTAAGTATCTTTAGTTCTTCCAAGATTGTTGCTCTCAAAGATGCATCTACCATAGAAACAGGTTCGTCAGCGATTATAATCTTAGGCCTTAAAAGGAAAGCTCTAGCTACCATAATCCTTTGTCTCTGTCCTCCACTTAATTGATGAGGAAATCTTCCTAATGTTTCATCTGGTCTTAACCCAACTTCTTGTAGTGCAGATAAAATCATTTTATCAGAATCACTTTTATTCGAAGTGATACCGAATTTTTTTAATGGAGTGGTTAGAACATGATCAACTTTATAAAAAGGATTATAAACTTCAAATGGATCTTGAAAAATGGTTTGAACTTCTTTCTTGAATTCAAGACTTTCTGAATAATTCATATTATCTATTGATTTTCCTTTGTATATGATTTCACCACTAGTTTTATCTAAAATGCCTGATAAAACACGAGCCATAGTAGTTTTTCCACTTCCACTTTCACCTGCTATAGCAGTAATTGAAGGAGGAGAGTCTTTAATAGAAAATGTGACCTCTCTAAGTGCTAAGTTTCTTTTCTTAAAGAATGTTCCACTAACATATTGTTTACTGATTTTTTTTGCTTCTAAGAGTGGTGCCATAATTTCCTATTTTTTTGTTTTAATTTTTCCATAATCTGAACAAATATCACATTTTTGGATAAAATGATCTTTATTTATTTCTACCCAAGGAATTTCATTCTTATTTTCTTTATTAATTCTTAGACAGAAACTACAACCTGGTGCTAGATTTAACAAAGAGGGTGGTAATCCTGGAATTCCTATTAGGGGTCTTTTTTCTTTAGTATCTGGCAAACTATCTATTAGTAACCTAGTATAGGGATGAGTAGGATTTTGAAATATATCTTTTACAGGACCTAATTCAACTAATTTTCCAGCATACATAATCCCTATTTTATCTGCGAATTGAGCCATTAATCCCATATCATGTCCTATTAAAACACATGCGGCTTCTAATTCTTTTTGAACCTTGGATAAAGTTTCTATAACTTGTCTTTGAACAATAACGTCTAATGCACTTGTAGGTTCATCCGCTATAATTACTTGAGGTTTTAGAGAGATAGATATTGCGATACATACTCTCTGCTTCATTCCTCCACTTAATTCATGAGGGAATAAGTTTAGAACACTATAATCTAAACCTACACTTTCCATAAGGTTTTTCAAAAAGTTTTCTTGTTCTGCTTTTTTAAATCTTAAATTATGGTCAGAAATAGCATCTAATACTTGTTTTCTTATTCTAGTAACAGGATTTAGGGAATTCATAGCTCCCTGAGGAATCATTGAAATATCACTTAATCTCGCTTTTCTCATATTTTCTTCATTAAGATCTAATAAATTAGTTTCTCCTAAATTTATTGAACCTTCCTCTATTATTGCAGGAGGCTTGTGCGATCTCATTAATGCTAAAGCTATTGTTGATTTTCCAGATCCAGATTCTCCTACTAAACCAAGTTTTTCTCCTTTTGAAAGGTTAAAAGATACTCCTTCTACTGCTTTTACAGGACCTCCACTGGTATGATAGTAAACTTTCAAGTTTTGTACGCTTAATGCATGAGAAGTTGTCATACTTTAGTCCTTAATCTTGGATTTGCGATTCTATCTAAACCTGCTGTAATCATAAAAAGACCAATAAATAGTAAAACCATTACTATTATTGGAGGCATAAACCACCACCAAAGTTCTCTAATTAATGCTCCATAATGAAGAACCCAAAAAATAGTCAATCCAATTGAAGGTTCATTTTGAGGCCCTAGACCCAGAGCTGATAGTCCTAATGAAGCTAATACTGCTCCTGCAGAAGCAGCTACAAGGCTGGCCGCAATAAATGGGAGAAGATTAGGAATCATTTCTTTGAAGATAATTTCCATGTCATTCACACCGTTAAGTTTTGCTACTTGAACATATGCTCTTTCCCTCATTGTCAGTACTTGGGCTCTAGTAACTCTGAGTGCACCCATCCAACCAAAAGCAGCTATCAGAAGTCCTAACATTGTATTACTCATAACGTCTAGGAGAGATGCTAATATAATCAAAATCATTAACACTGGTATAGTCATGAATACATCAGAAATAAATCTTATGAGACTATCTATATAACCTCCGAAATAACCACTAATGAATCCTAAAATTGTTCCAACACCAACACCAACAATTGCTGCAATTAATCCAATTTTTAAAGTGCCTGGAGTTCCATATACTATATCTGCAAAAACATCTCTTCCTTGTTGATCAGTACCCAGCCAATGGTCTGCAGAAGGTGGTTGAGCAGGTCTTCCTGCACCAACATCTGCTCTTTCTTTGTCTACGAACCAACTTCCCACTACACCAAAAAATACTACGAAAATTACAGTTATTATTCCTGTAGTTAACATTCTATTAGAATTAATTAAATGTAGTAATTTCATAATGATCCTTATTCTTGTTCCTGTAAATTTATCCTAGGATCTATCAATGGGTACAAAAGATCTACTAGAAATAATGAGAATCCTAGAGAAACAATTACAAATATCATTATTCCTTGCATTAAGAAATAATCGTTTGAAGATATAGCAGTATACAATAGGTTTCCTAGTCCAGGGTAAGCAAAAATTACTTCTACTAATACTGATCCAGCTAGGATAGTCCCAAGACTAATTGCAAGCCCTGTTACTTGAGGTAACATTGCATTTCTTACTCCATAACTAAGAAAAATTCTTCTTTCTTTTAAACCTTTATATTCAGCGAATTTCATATAATCCTCACCCATAGTAGTAATCATCATTCCTCTCATTCCAAGTCCCCAAAAACCTATTGAAGTGAGGACAATAGAGCCTGCAGGCATTATTGCGTGTGATATAACACTTAAAACCATTTCTATACTCCATTCAGGTCTAACACCAAAGCCATATGCTCCAGAAGTAGGAAGAATAGGCCAATTAATAGCAAAAGTGTAGATCATTACTATTCCAAGTAGGTAATATGGAATTGCAGAAAGTGTCATTAAGAAAGGAACAAATATTTTTACAAAATTCCCAGTTTTTGGCCATGCAAGTAAAGCTCCGAAAACAGTACCCACCCCAAAAGCTAATATAGTAGCAACTGATAACATTCCTATGGTCCAAGGAACCGATCTCAGAATTTCATTAATTACTGGAGTAAAATCTGCTATTGTTTTACCAAAATCTAAACGAATAACATCATTCCAGTAATTGATATATTGTTTCCAAAGTGGTTGGTCTAGACCGAACTTTTTTTCCCAAATTTCAATCATCTCTTCCATTTTTCCTACATTAACTCCACCTTGAGCAGCCAATTGGTAAAGTCTTTCTTTTATGGGATTTGTATCTCGGAGTCGAGGAATGATGAAATTTAAACTTACGGCAACCACTACAACAGCTAGAAACAATAAAAATCTCTTTAATATGTACTCAGCATTCATTTGTGGTTTAAATAATTTTTATGAAATAATTATCAATTAATTCTTTAACAAAAATAATTCTCTGTAAAGTATATTTTGATTTTTCTTTAATTTATTACTTAATTCATCATTATTTGAGGACTTTATTTCGTATTTAATTGACATTTAAATCATTTTTAATGAAAATCTCAATATCATTAACTCTAATTAAAACTTTCAGTTACTATAAATGGTGGTTTTTTTTAGTGTCAATATAAAAAAACTTAAGGAGAAAATTTATGATTAAATTAAATTCCAAAGTTATGGTTTTTGCTTTGATAACAGGATTATTTTCTTTTGTGATAGCTTGTGGTGGAACTACTACAGAAACAATTGTTGAGAAAGAAATTGTTGAAGTAGTAAAAGAAGTTCCAGTGGAGAAAGAAGTTATTAAAGAAGTTGAAGTTGAAAAAGTTGTTGTAGAAGAGAAAGAAGTTGTTAAAGAGGTAGAAGTTGTTAAAAAAGAAATTGTAGAAGTTGAAAAAATTGTTGTGCCTCCAGACTATAAGCCTGGACACAGAGGAGATGTGTCAAGAGAAGACACATTGATAATTACTGGGTTTGGACCTGGTGCTTCTGAATGGACTGGTTTTGACAACTTGAATCCTTATTCAGCTGGTGGTCTTGGAAGAGTAAGAGGTATTCTTAACAAGACTATTTATGAATACATGTATTATTACAACCACAACACTGGTGAACAGATTCCATGGCTAGCTACTTCGTATACTACTCATGATGATGCTATGGGAGTTGACTTTACTTTAAGACAGGGAATTAAATGGTCAGATGGAGAAGATTTTTCATGTGATGACGTTAAATACACTGTTGAATTGTTAAGAGATACCCCAGAACTAGTATTTGCTAGTGATATGAATGAATGGGTGAAGAGTGTTACTTGTGTAGATGATCACAATGTGACTATTAATCTTAATAAGCCTAACGTAAGATTTTTCTACTTCTATTTCGTAGAAAACTCTGAAATTCATATTCAAATTCTTCCTAAACACATTTGGGAAAATGAAGATCCTCTAGAATTCACTAACTGGGATTCTAATAAAGGATATCCTGTAGGGACTGGTCCATATGTAGCTGTTGAAGCTTCCGGACAAGGACAGATCTTTGATCGAAATGATGCTTGGTGGGCAGCAGAGACTGGTTTCTCTCACCTTCCAGTACCATTGAGAGTTGCTTATATTCCTCCAGGAAGTGCTGATACTGCAGTTGCTAGAAATATAAACAACGAATTTGACGTTGGTTCTATTATGCAACCAGGTGTTTTCCTAGTTGCTAAAAAGAAGAACCCTAACATTCAGAGTTGGGCTGTAAAAGGACCATCTTGGGGTGCAGCAGATGCTTGTGTTTATACTCTAGGTGTTAACACCAACTGGGGTCCTATGAGTGATGTTAATGTTCGAAGAGCAATTAACAGAACTGTTGATAGACAACAATTGGTAGATTTAGCTTATGAAGGTTCTACTGTTACAAGAGGAGTTCCATACTCTACTTATGGTGGACTGAAATTATATGAAGATGCTCAAGCAGATATCATAGCTAAATATGATCCAGAGAAACATGATTTAGATGAAGCTGCAACACATATGGCTGCTGCAGGTTATGCTAAAGATGGAGATGGTCAGTGGGCTAAAGATGGCGCTAAGTTAGAGTTTGATCTACATGTGCCTGGTTGGTTAAAACCAATGGGTCCTGTACTTGAAAAGCAATTAAAAGATGGTGGTTTTGCGGCTACCTTTGTATTGCATGATCCAGACAATGGTCCTATGTTTGATGCTGTAAGGACTGGAAAAGCTGACATGTGGGTGCTAGTTCACTGTGGAAGTAGTAATGAGCCTTGGGGAACATTACAACACTATCACAGTAAATTTAGTGCACCTTCACAGGGAGAAATGAACACTTATATTTGGGGTAATAGCCATTACAAAAACCCAGAATATGATGCGATCATTGACCAAATGGATGCAATCCCTGGTTCTTCTAATGACCCAGCATACATGGCATTAGCTGATCAAGCATTAGAATTATTTTTAAGTGATGTTATTGAAATTACTCTTGCTGAAGAAAGGCATGTGGTAACATTCAATACTGCTCACTGGAAAGGTTTTGCTAATGAAAATGATCCATATGTTGCTCCATATAGCTTATGGGCTGCGTTCATTCTAGAAGTTTTGAACGTGACTAAAGCTAAATAGTTTTAAGCACATAAAGTAAATTATTGGGGGGTGTTTTTCATCCCCCAATTTTTTTACCACTTATCACAACCTTCTGATATAGGACTATTCTGTTTATTGTTAGTATCTCCACTTACAGATCCTGTTTCAGCGTTGATGTAATAAATCAAAGTTTTTGGTCCTAGGAATTTATCAGGTTTTAGATCCCAAACAATTTTCCAATCATTTGATTCATTGATGAAATAAGATTTTTGTTTTTTGAAATCGTAATCCATGTTTACCCATTGGTCACAAGTTCCTCCAAAAAATCCCCAAGTTTTACTTTTTAAGAATTTCATCAATTCATTGTTAGCTGAATCAATACTAGGGATTTTTGAATTTTCTCTTAGAATGTTTTCTTGATTAACTGATTCTGAATTTTTAACTTCTGTCTCAGATTTTATGATTTCTTTTGTTTTGCTTGGAAAACCTTCTTTTTCACAAGCTTCAGTTAATTCTTTTAAAGCCAAATATGATTCAACATGAATTTCCATATGCTCATATGTGTCATCATATGCAAGAGGCATAAATGTAGGATAGTCATAATAATTCGCTACAGCTTCTTCTGCTGCTCTTATGAATCTAGAAGAAGTGACAAGGATTTCATCAGAAGATTTCATAGAAGTTATTTCAAGTTCTCGAATCTTAATTTTTATTTCATTTATAGGCATTTCATCTTTCATAACCCCTTCAGTAAGTTCAAAAAAAACTTTACATGCTGGCTCTGAATCGTAATATTGGATGGCACTTTGACATCCAAATATCAAAAATATGAGAATCATCACATGAAAATTCTTTAGAAATGAATTTATTTTTTGAGTTCTCATAAATGTAATATTTTCTAAAATTTTATTTAGTTTAATTAATGGGAGATTATATTATTAATTAATAATTTTTTGTAATTACAATTATTTAACATATTTTTTTGGAGAAGAAATGACTTTAAAATTAGGAATTATAGGATGTGGAGGTATGGGCCTAAGGCATATGCATGGTATTTCAGAATTAATGAAATACAGTGAGATTATGAAATTAGAAGCAGTATGTGATCTTCATGAATCTGCAGCAAACTTTGTTGCTTCAAAAGCTGAAGAAATTACAGGAAAAAGACCTAATGTTTTTACTAGCCTTGAAAAAATGTTACATCAATCTGATATAGATGTTTTAGATATAGTTACAGATACTCGAACGCATCATAAATTTGCTATAGAAGCTATGGAAAGTGGAGTCAATGTGATGACTGAAAAACCTATGGGAGTAACTCTAAAGGCTTGTAGGCAAATGATGGATTCTCGAAAAAAAAATAATGTTAAATTAGCTGTAGCTGAAAATTATAGAAGAGACCCCATGAATCGTTTAGTAAAAGAATTAATAGACAATGGGGCTATTGGTACTCCACAAATGCTCTTAGATATTTCTGTTTCAGGTGGAGGAAACCTAATGCATGCTACTGGATGGAGAGCAAAAAAAGTAATGGCTGGTAGTTTAATATTAGAGCAAGGAGTACATACTTCTGACTTGATTCTATATTTTATGGGTGATGCAGAATCAATTTATGCCACTACTGGAGTTATGCAAAAAGAGAGGAAAGTTGGCAAGAGACCTCCAGGAATAGAACAATTTTATGGTCATAGAGTAGAAGATCAATTTGAAGGGCAGTCTAAAGTGATAATTGATGCAGAAGATACTGCATTTTCTGTAATAAAATTTCAAAGTGGAGCTATTGGCCAAATGACTATGACTAGTGGTGCAAATGGTTATGGCTTTGGAAATGAGACTATACATGGTACTGAAGGAACCCTAAAGCTTCCTGGAAGCAGAAATGGTAATAGTCCAATTATTTCTAGAGATAATTTGTCTGATTCCATTACAGGAGATGATCTTCTGGATTTAGTTCCTGAATGGCATTTAGATGATATTACTTCATTATATTTTGATGGTAGTAGAAGAATCTCTAATTATGATTATCCATTTGAGGCAGTAGATAGAAAACTTATTGCTATTGAGTTGCATGATTTAGCAGAAGCAATAATAAATAATTCTACACCAGAGGTAGATGAGATTGTAGGAGTGAAAGCATTATCACTAGCTTATGGAGCATTAGAGTCTGGAGATACTGGTCAAATAGTTAAGTTAAAAGATATAGAAACAGGTAAGGTGAATCAGTATCAGTCTGAAATTGATTCTGAATTAAAAATTTAATTATTTAGGAGAAAATGTAATGTTATTAGAAGGAGAAAAAGCTCCAAATTTTGAATTAATGGGTTCGGGTGGATCTTTAATTAATCTTGATAATTTGAAAGGTAGTATAGTAGTTCTTTATTTTTATCCTAAAGATGACACTCCTGGGTGCACAATTGAAGCTTGTGAATTTCGTGATATGAAAGAAATTTATGATCAAACAGGCATAAAAATTTTTGGTGTAAGTGCTGATGACTTTGATTCTCATCAAAATTTTATAAATAAGTTCAACTTAAATTTTGAGTTGATAATTGATGAAAACTATGAAATTTCTCAGAAATATGGAGTTCTTTATGAAAAGAATGATAATGGAAATTCTAAATTAAGTATTAAGAGAGTAACTTATTTATTGGATGAAAATGGAATTATTATGAAAATTTGGAAGGATGTTGATCCAAATGGTCATGCAGAAGAAATAATTAATTTTCTTGAAACAGTCAAGAAAAGTTAAAAAAAGAGTTGGAATTATCTAGAAGTTATTTTTTTGAAATGGCAAAAT
>MDTE01055623.1_pt1 | contig 24686 bp, 20 predicted proteins | sample 811231 | NCBI WGS metagenome assembly MDTE01 (sample SAMN05326651, study PRJNA326480) | marine metagenome | isolation source: seawater | place: Indian Ocean: Red Sea | collected 2010 | reverse complement strand
TTAAAGGCAGTTACTTTTCCGTCATGCATTTCTATAATATTTTTAACAATATTTAAACCTAATCCCGAATGTTCACCAAATTTTTCAGGTCTGTTGCTGTAAAATCTTTTAAAAATTCTATCAGTTTTTATCTCTTTGAAACCTGGGCCCTGATCTCTAATCGTAAGACTTACATTATCTTTGGTACTTTTAATACTTATATAAATATGACCATCTTGAGGGCTAAAAGATACTGCATTATCTATTAAATTAGCTAGAACCTGCTCTAGTCTACTCTTAACTCCGAATATGCTTGTAGGATAGCCGTTGGGCTTTTCTCTAAGTATTTTAAATTTAATATTTTTTTGAATTACTGATTTATTGTTATTGAATTCTTCTGCGACATCTTTAGCCAGCTCTACTAAATTTAAAATTTTCATTTTTTCTCTTGATAAGGCGGCTTCATCTTTCAACATTTTAGAATAATCTGTAATTAATCTGTCAATTCTTGAAACATCGTGACTTAAAATATTGATTAATTTTTTTCTGTCTTCTTTATCAGTTGTGTTATCCAATAATTCAGATGCACCTTTTAAGGAAGCTAATGGATTTCTTATTTCATGGGCTAGATCAGCTGAAGAGTCTTCTGCATTTTTTGTTCTATTTTGTAAGTTCTGTGTCATTTCATTTAAAGATCTAGATAGAAGTCCAACTTCATCACTCCTGTATAAAAATTTTTCTATACGACCAAAAGGTTCGTCTTTTGCTTTGATTGATTTAGTAAACTGAACCAATGTTCCAATTGGCTTCAAAATATATCGATTTAGAAATATTGAAAAAAGGATTATTACTGCAGCAATTATAAGAACTGTCCTTAAAATAAAATTTTTTCTTTCATCTACTGCTACCAAAATTTCATTAGCCTGCTCAGTTACAATTATATAGCCGAAAATTTCTCCATTAATAATTACATCATTTAGAGTTTTAACATAAAAATTATTATTTTCTTTAATTTGAATTGTTATCTCTTGTTTTGGTTTTTTATTTGATATGAGATTTTTGATATTATTATCTTTTTTTTCTTCAATATTCAGAGCTATATTATTTTCAATATTATTTTTTTTTGAATTCTCATCAATATTTTCTTGGATCACTTTTTCAGATTTAGAAAAGACGTTTTGATCTAAATCTAATACATTTGTATCTGCGATTAAATCACCATTTAAATTATAAAATTGAACTCTTTCAAGGTTTTGGAATAAAAATCTAGTTGAAAGCAAAAAATCACTAATATTTTTTTTTTCAAAATTGATTTGAAGTCTTTCAATATGATTAGAAGTGTTATTAATTATTATATTATGTTTTTCTACTCTTTGCTTTACAAGATTAGGCTGGATTGCTTTAAGATAAAAAAAAGTAAATAATCCAAGAATCAAAAATATAAAAAAATTGAAGACTAAAAATTTTTTAAGTATTGAAGTTGATTTTTTTTTTGTTTCCATTAATTAATATTCCATCTATAGCCACTTCCATAACGAGTTTCGATAGAGGAAAACTTTTCATCAACTTTTTTAAATTTTTTTCTAATTCTTTTGATATGACTGTCTATAGTTCTGTCTTCAATATCCGTATTTTCTTTATAAGCTATATCCATCAAATGTGCTCTCTCTTTGATAACTCCAGGTCTTTTAGCCAACTCCTTTACAATCAAAAATTCTGTTGTTGTTAATTTTTCTGGCAAAGGTTTACCACCCCATTCACATTCAAGTTGGTTTGGGTCAAGTTTTAGTTTTCCGTGTGAAATCAAACTTTTTGACTCTTCTGGGGTCCCTGTTTTTTTTCTAAGTTGAACTCGAATTCTTTCAATTAATACTTTAATTGAAAAACCACCAGATTTTTTTATGTAATCATCAGCTCCTAATTTTAAACCAATCAACTCATCTACCTCTTCGTCTTTTGAAGTTAAAAATATAATAGGAATAGACATTTTTTTTCTAATTTTTTGAAGTAATTCTTCTCCAGTTAGTTTAGGCATTTTTAAATCTATTACAGCTAGATCGGGTGGATTTCGTGAAAGTCCAATTAATGCACTTTGTCCGTCTATATAAGTTTGTACTTTGTAGCCCTCTCGTTCTAGTGCCATGCTTATACTTGTTAGAATATTTCTGTCATCATCTACAAGTGCGATAGTTTTTGACATAGTTGGTTCCTGTTAATTTATAATAGTTTAAATTAAATTGTCAAAATTTAGGCATCAGTGTGCTTCATCCCAATTATTACCTGATTTAACGTTCACATCCAGTGGAATTGAGAACATATGATACTCAGAACTGGATATTGACTCCATTGTTTTCTTTACAGTTTTTTCAATATCATTTTGTTTTTCTTTTGCACATTCAAACACCAACTCATCATGTATTTGTAAAAGCATTTTTGCATCGAAGGTTTTTTTTGATTTATTAAGTTCGTTTAATTTAATCATTGCAATTCTTATTAAGTCTGCTGCCGAACTTTGTATTGGAGCATTTATTGCTGCTCTTTCTTGAAAGCTTCTCACACTAAAGTTTTTATCATTAATACCTCTTAAATGTATTCTTCTTCCAAAAATATTATTTACATACCCATTTTTTCTACAGAATTTTACTGTAGAATGCATATATTCTTTTATCTCAGGAAATTTTTTGAAATATGAATTTATAAATTCTAAAGCTTCTTCGTTTGAAACCGATATTTGTTTAGCAAGACCATATTGTGTTATTCCATAAATTATACCAAAATTAATAGTTTTTGCTTTTCTTCTAAGGTTTTCATCGACTTTTTTAATTGGAACATTAAATACTTGACTAGCTGTTAGACTATGAATGTCTTCTTTATTGGAAAATGCATTTTTTAACTGTTTTACATCAGCCATATCTGCCAAAATTCTCATTTCAATTTGATTGTAATCAGCAGAGATTAAAATATTATTTTTTTCTGCAATAAATGCTTTTCTTATTTCTCTACCATCTTCTGTTTTGATGGGTATATTTTGTAAGTTCGGGTCACTTGATGCCAACCTTCCTGTATTGGTAGCAGCCAAAAGAAAAGATGTATGAACTCTTTTTGTTTTTGAATTCACGTGCTCTTGTAAAGCATCGGTATAAGTATTTTTTAATTTTGAGAGCTGTCTCCAGTCTAGAACTAAGCTTGGAAACTTGTGACCTTTTAAAGCAAGGTCTTCTAATATTGAGGCACTAGTAGCCAAGCTTCCTTTTTTTGTTTTTTTTAAATTTCTAATTTTTAGTTCATTATATATAATTTCACCAAGCTGTTTGGTTGAAGCAATATTAAATTTCTTCTTAGCTAAAGCATAAATTTCTTTTTCAATAGTATTAATTTTATTTTCAAACTTTTTTGACAATTTTTTTAAATAATTATTGTCGATTTTAATTCCATTAATTTCCATCTCAGAAAGAATTTTAATTAAAGGTATTTCAAATAATTCATAAATTCTATTAAGTTTTTCCGAATTTAATCTTTCTTTTAAAACTTCATATAGTCTGAATGTAACATCAGCATCTTCTGCTGCATATTCTGTGGCTTTTTTTAAATTAACATCTTCAAAAGTAATTTTTTTTTTTCCAGTTCCTACCAAATCTTTAAAAGTTATAGTTTTGTGGTCTAGATGGATGGAGGCTAGCGTATCAAGATTATGTCTATTAATGCCAGCGTCCAATGTATATGACACAAGCATGGTATCTTCTACAGGTTCAATATTTATATTATTTTTCTTTAAAATTATATTATCAAATTTTATATTTTGACCTATTTTTTTAATACTTGCATCAAGAATTTCTTTGACTTTATTTAAAACAAGGCTTTTATCTAAACACTTTTGAGTTCTATGTTTTAGAGGAATATAACAGGCATGATTAGGGGAATGGCAAAAAGAAATTCCAACTAAATCTGCATCAATAGGATTAAGTGAATTTGTTTCGGTATCAACAGATATAAACTTTTTATCCTTTAAAACTGATATCCATTTATTAAGTTTTTTTTCATCCAGTATAGTTTCATATTTATCTACATCAACTTTGTTTAACTTTACTTCTTTTTTGTTGTCAGATTTTTTACCAGTACTTTCACCATAAAAACTAATTGCTTGACTTAGCAATCTATTAAATTCCATCTCTCTTAAAAAATCATATAATTTTTCTTTTTCTATTTCTTTAATTATAAAGTTTTCTAAATTTTCTTTAACAGGTACATCGCTTTTTAAGGTTACAAGTTTCCTACTTAGTAGTGCAGAGTCTTTATTTTCAATCAATGTTTCTTTTCTTTTTTTTTGTGGAATCTCATCGGCTTTGTTTAAAAGATTGTCTAAATTTTTATATTTTTTTATAAGTTCTGCCGCTGTTTTTATACCAATACCTGGAACTCCAGGAATATTATCGGATGAGTCCCCGGCTAAAGATTGAACATCTATTACTTGTTCAGGTTTTACTCCAAATTTTTCTTCTACCTCTGTTTTTCCAATTACCTTATTCTTCATCGGATCAAAGAGTCTTACATCTTTAGAGACTAGCTGCATTAAATCTTTATCTGATGAGATTATTGTAACCTTAGCACCAAGTTTAATTATTTGGTCAGCATAAGTTGCTAGTAAATCATCAGCTTCATAATTAATTTGTTCAATTGATGGAAGATTAAAAGCTTTTACTGCTTTCCTTATATAATCAAATTGAGGAGCAAGATCATCAGGTGCTTCGGATCTATTAGCTTTATAATCCTTATAAATCTCATTTCTAAAATTTTTTCTTGCAGAGTCAAATATTACTGCAAAATGTGTAGGTTTGTTTTTGCTATCATCGGATCGTGAGTCCTCAAGAAGCTTGAACAGCATATTGCAAAATCCGATTACTGCTCCTGTAGGTAAACCATCACTTTTTCTAGATAGAGGAGGAAGAGCATAATAAGCTCTAAAAATATATCCTGAGCCGTCTACTAAATAAAAATGATCTGTTTTTTTTATTTTACTCATTAATTAATGATATATTAATTTTTTTAATGCTAATATGATATTAGATTATGAGTAAAATTGCATTAAGTGCGAAAAATTTAACTAAAGTCTATCAAAAAAGTAAGGCATCGGATAATTCTACTTTAGCTTTAAACAAATTAAATCTTGACGTTAATCAAGGTGAAATTTTTGGCCTTTTAGGTCCAAACGGTGCTGGTAAAACAACATTTATAAATATTTTGGGTGGTTTAACCATAAAAACTTCTGGGACTGTAAGTGTTTGGGGATTTGATTTAGATAAGAACCCAAGACAGGTTAGAGCATCATTAGGAATAGTACCTCAAGAAATAAACCTAGATGCTTTCTTTAGTCCAAAAAAATTGCTTGAACTTCAAGCTGGACTTTATGGTGTAAAAAAAGAGGATAGGATTACTAATCTTATTTTAAAAATGGTATCGCTTGATAAACAAGCAAATTCTTATGCAAGATCCTTGTCGGGTGGTATGAAAAGAAGACTGCTTATAGCTAAAGCAATGGTTCACCAACCACCCATACTAATATTGGATGAACCAACAGCTGGTGTTGATGTAGAACTCAGAAAAAACTTATTTGTAAATATAAGAGAACTTAATAAGCTTGGAGTTACAATAATATTAACTACACACCAATTGTACGAAGCTGAAGAATTGTGTGATCGAATAGGAATTATTAATAAGGGGAATCTTGTAGCACTTGAAACCACTGAAAACCTCTTAAAAAGAATAGAAAATAAAAAAATTAAATTTAAGGTAAAAAATTTTGATAATTTCGATAAAATTAAAATAAATGGTATAAAATTTTCAAAAGGTGATTCGGAAATAATTGCAATATACGATAAAAGTAAATTCAAATTTGATGAAATATTTAATACAGTTAAAAATAATGCAGAAATTATTGATATTTCTACAGATGATGGTGATCTAGAGGATATATTTATAAAATTAACAAACAACTAGCTTTTTACTTAAAATAAAAGTAAAAATATATTTATGGAACTAATTAAAAATTTAAAAGAAATTACGTTGTTAAAAAACTTATTTTTAGCAATTTTTTTAAGTATACTTTTGGCAATTTCTGCAAAAATAAATATTCCTTTTTATCCAGTACCTATGACAATGCAAACTTTTGTAGTTTTATTGATAGGGGTATTATTTGGTTGGAAATTGGGTTTATTTACAGTTGGATTATACTTACTTGAAGGAATTCTTGGTCTACCAGTTTTTGCTGGTACTCCTGAAAAAGGTCTTGGTATAATTTACTTTGTCGGTCCAACAATGGGATATCTTGTTGGTTTTCTAGTTACAGTTTTTTTGGCAGGTTTCTTTAATTTTAATAAAAATTATATTTTAAATTTTTTGAAATTAGTTATAGCTGTTAGTTTTATTTATATTTTTGGTATGATGTGGTTGCTCAAATTTACAGGATGGGAAAAGTTGTTTTTAGTTGGAGCACAACCTTTTTTACTTGCTGAGTTATTTAAAGTGCTTATATTAACTATTGTGTTACCTAAAATATTAAAATTTAGAAACTTTTAATCTAACGTGGTGATCTTTTTGAGAGAATTCTTTGAAGTGTTCTTCTGTGCATTTTTAATCGCCTAGCCGTTTCAGAAACATTTCTGTTACATAGCTCAAATACCCTGTTTATATGTTCCCATTTCACCCTGTCTGCAGACATCGGGTTTTCCGGTGGTTTTGCCTTTGAATCAGGGGATGCTAGAAGAGCTGCTTCCACATCATCGGCGTCAACTGGTTTTGCCAAATAGTCTATTGCCCCTGCCTTTATAGCTGCCACCGCAGTGGGTAAGTTCCCATAACCGGTTAACATTACTACCCTGCTATCCTTCTTAACGGTATTTAACTCCTTAACCACATCTAGTCCATTTCCACCCTCAAGTCTTAAATCGACTACAGCGAAGGCTGGAGCTGCGGATTTGATCATATTTATTGCATTTTCAACTGTTTTTGAGCTTCTTACTTGAAAACCCTTTTTTTCCATGGCTCTTGAAAGCCTATCTCTAAATGGATCGTCATCATCTACTATGAGAAGAGACTTGTCCTCGAAGTCAGAAATTTTTAAACCTGAAGCTGTTTTGTCTAATCTACCCATGAGTAACATGTAAGTACAAATTACTAAATTTCAAGTCATTATTCTCTTTACATGAAGGTCAAAATACTTATAAGAAAATTTTATAAGCTTTTTTTTTAAATTTTGTAAAGCTTTTTTGTGTAGTTAAAAATGGGGGACACATAAATATAATGGGAAAATTTGCCACAGTTGATGAGCTAATCAACAAGCTGAAGCCTGCAGAGCCAGTCTATTGTATAAGACCTGAAATTATCAAAAAATCAGTAGAATTTTTTAAAAATAACTTTCCAGGAAAAGTTCTTTATGCTGTAAAAACAAATCCTAATGAAAAAATAATAAAGACTATCATAAACAATGGAATTCATAATTTCGATGTAGCTTCGATTAATGAGGTAAAATTAATTAGAAAAATAAATAATAAAGTTAAAGTTTATTTTATGCACACTGTTAAAAGTCGAGAAAGCATAAAAGAGGCTTATTTTAATTACAACGTAAAAGACTTTGCTTTAGATACTAAAGAAGAATTACTCAAAATTTTGGAAGCCACAAATAACGCAAAAGATTTAAATTTATATGTAAGGATTGCAATTTCAAATGAGCATGCAGAAATTGATCTTTCTAGAAAATTTGGAGCATTATCAAGTGAAGCCTTAGGTCTACTAAGACTTTCTAAACAACATGGTAAAAAAGTTGGTTTGAGTTTTCATGTAGGGTCCCAATGTATGGATAAAATATCTTTTTCAAAAGGGATAACGGAAATCGGAAATATAATCAAAAAGACAAAAATAATCCCAGATGTTATAAACATTGGCGGTGGTTTTCCCTCAATATATCCTGATTTAATACCAGAACCTTTAGAGAATTATATAGATGAAATAAAAAAAGGGCTCAAAAGTCTTAAGTTACAAAGCATGCCCGAAGTATTCTGCGAACCAGGACGTGCAATAGTTGCTGAAGCTGGATCAACTATTGTAAAAGTTTTATTAAGAAAAAAACAAAAATTATATATTAATGAAGGAACGTATGGATCTTTATTTGATGCTGGAGTTCCAAATTTTGTTTTACCTTCAAAAATGATTACTGACGGTAGAGTTGTTTCAAAAAAACTGACTGCATTTAATTTTTATGGCCCAACCTGCGATAGTCTTGATTATATGAAGGGTCCATTTATGTTACCGAACAATATTAAAGAAGGTGACTATATAGAACTTGGACAACTAGGGGCTTACGGCACAACATTCAGAACAAAATTTAATGGCTTTTTTTCAGATGCAATCTACCAAGTAGATGACAAACCTATTCTTTCCATGTACGATGGTAAGATTAAGTTTAAATACTTAGTTGCATAATGAATAAAAAAAATGGTCCTAACCTCGGACATAACAAAAAATCACTTTTAAAATCTGAAGTTGAACACATAGATATAGCATCTTTTGACTCTCGAAAAATAATTGAGTCGATGAAAAAAATGTCTTTTACTTCAAGGGACACCGCAAAAGCAGCAGAGATTTATAATGAGATGGTAAAAGATAAAGATTGTTCTATTTTTTTGACTTTGGCAGGTTCTACCTCCGCTGCAGGTTGCATGAACCTTTATTCTGATTTAATTAAATATAACATGGTAGATACAATTGTTGCTACTGGGGCATCTATTATTGATATGGATTTTTTTGAGGCGTTAGGTTTTAAACACTATCAGGGGGATCAATTTCAAGATGACAAGGTTTTAAGAGAAAATTATATTGATAGAATTTACGATACATACATTGATGAAGAAAATTTGCAGATATGTGATAAAACTATATGTGAAATTGCTAATAAGCTTCCTCCAAAATCTTATACTTCTAGAGAATTTATTAAAGAATTAGGAAAATTTTTAAAAAAAAATGCAAAAAAAAAGAATTCTTTGATTGAATTAGCTTACGATTATAATGTACCAATATTTTGCCCAGCATTTACAGATAGTTCTGCTGGTTTTGGTCTTGTAATGCATCAAGAGCAAAATCCATCAAAACATATTACTATAGACTCTGTCAGAGAATTTAGAGAACTTACAGAAATTAAACTCAAATCAAAGACTTCTGGACTAATGATGATTGGTGGTGGGGTTCCTAAAAATTTTGTTCAAGATACAGTAGTTTGCGCTGAACTTTTAGGAAAAAAAGTTGATATGCACAAGTATGCTGTGCAAATAACAGTGGCAGATACTAGGGACGGTGCTTGTAGCAGTTCTACCCTTAAGGAAGCAAGTTCATGGGGTAAAGTTGATACCTCTAAAGAACAGATGGTCTTTGCTGAAGCTACAAGTGTTCTTCCATTAATTGCGAGCGATGTATATCATCGGAAAAATTGGAAAAATAGAGAGAGAAGAAATTTCCAAAAATTATTTTAAAAAAATGACAAAAATAAAAATAGCTTTAATACAGATGAAAATGTCATCTGAACGACAGAAAAATATGGATACAGCTATTAGAAAAATAAAAGAAGCAAGTAAAAAAAAGGCAAAAATAGTTTGTTTGCCTGAGTTATTTTTATCTAATTATTTTTGTCAAGAAGAGAAGCACTCTAACTTTAATTTAGCAGAAAAAATACCCGGAAGAACAACAAGTATTTTTTCTTCTTTATCTAAACAATTAAAAATAATCATAATTGCTCCAATTTTTGATAAAAAAACATCCGGTATTTATCATAATTCATGTGTCGTAATTAATGAGAAAGGGGAAGTAATTGGGAAATATCGAAAAATGCATATACCGGATGACCCCCAGTATTACGAAAAGTTTTATTTCACACCTGGAGATCTCGGATTTAAATCTTTTAAAACTAGTTACGGAAATCTTGGCACATTAATATGCTGGGATCAATGGTTTCCTGAAGCAGCGCGACTAACTTCTTTACAGGGTGCAGAAATCCTTTTCTATCCCACTGCGATTGGATGGCATCCAAAAGAAAAAAGGAAATTTGGGAAATCTCAACTTAATTCGTGGATATCCATACAAAGATCACATGCCATTGCAAATGGAGTATATGTAGCTGCAGTTAACAGGGTTGGTATAGAAAAACAGGGCGCTAAACAATTAGAATTTTGGGGTAATACTACAGTGTTTGATCCAAGTGGAAATATTGTTGCTCAAGCCAAACAAGGGGAAAAAGTTTTAATTTGCGATATTGATTTTAAAAAAGTTGAAAATGTTAGAAGACACTGGCCTTTTTTCAGAGACAGGAGAATTGATTACTACAAAGGTATATTAAATAATCCCAAAGATGCCTAACAAGCTAAGATATGGTATCTATAGAATGCCAGCTGAGTGGGAACGTCAGAAGTCAACATGGATTGCTTGGCCTCATAATAAGGCAGACTGGCCAGGAAAATTTAATCAAATACCATGGGATTTTAGTAAAATCATTACAACACTTTCAAAATTTCAATCAGTAAATATTTTAGTTAAAAATAAATCAGAGAAAAAAATTGCAGCTTCTTTTCTAGATGTTTTTGGTGCTAAAAAAAAAAATATTAAAATTATAATTTGTAAAACAGACAGGGCATGGACTCGAGATTTTTTACCAATATTTTTAAAAGATAAAGAAAATAATAATATTTTATCAAATTGGGAGTTTAATGCATGGGCTAAATATAAAAATTTTAAAAATGATAATAGGGCATACTTAAAAGTAAAAAGTTTTAGAAAAATTAAATCTATAAACCCTGTACATATGAAAAAGAAAGTCATTCTTGAGGGTGGATCCATTGATGTAAATGGTAATGGGCTTATTATAACAACAAAACAATGTTTACTAAGTAAAATTCAACAAAGAAATAAAGACTTTAAAATTCATGATTATAATCAAATATTTAATAAATTTTTTGGTGCAAGAAAAGTAATATGGTTAAATAAGGGAATATATGGGGATGATACTCATGGACATATTGATGATATTGCAAGGTTTGTAAGTAAAGATAAATTATTTATTGCAAAGGAAAACAACAAAAAAGATAAAAATTTTAAAAATTTGAATGAAAATATTAAAATAATAAATAAATTTAAAAAGATGAATAAAGAAAAATTAAAAATTATTTATTTACCAATGCCAAAAGCTAAATTTATTGATGGTATTAGAGTTCCAGCAAGTTATCTAAATTTTTATATTGCAAATAAAGTCGTTCTGATTCCTGCATTTGATGATTCGAATGACAAGGTAGTTTTAAAAATATTCAAAAAACATTTTAAAAACAGAAAAATAATTCCTATAAATTGTTCCACTTTGGTTTGGGGTTTTGGAACTCTTCACTGTATGACGCAGCAAGAACCCAGTTAAACAATATTAACTTTTAAGATCTGAAATTTTCCATGAAATTTCAACTTTTGCGCCCTTATCAAGCTGATTGAAAAAATTAATTTCAGCTTTTTTTCTTTCTAATAGTGTTTTTCCTATAAATGTTCCTAATCCTAAACCTGCCTTTGACTTCAATTTTTTAGATTTTGAAGATATATAGGGCTCACCGATTAATTTTATAACATCGTCTGGGAAACCTGGGCCGTCGTCTACGACTTCGATTAAAACATCCGTAGAATTCGAAATAAGGTTTACATCAACTTTACTTTTAGAAAACTTTACCGCATTCCCGATAAAATTACGAATTCCATATGTTATTTCTGGAGACCTTTCTAAAGGAATTTTTCTAATTGATTTTTCGATATTTAAATTTATTTTTTTTTCAGAAATTTCTTCAAAAGATCTTGTGATTTCAAAAAGCAAATCTTGCAAAGATACTCTTGCAATATAGTCATCAGTTACTTTTTTTTGTTGAGATATTCTTTTTAGTATTTCTCCACATTTTCTTGCTTGATCTAGTAATGTATCTATATCTTCAATATATTTTTTATTATTTGAAAGTTCTTTTTTAAGCTCTTTTGCTATAACTGTTATGGTTGATAGCGGTGTACCTAAAGAATGAGCGGCAGCGGCAGCCTGATGACCGATCGTATCTAATTCTTGTTCCTTGGCTAACAAACTTTCAAGTCTATTTAATGCATTTCCTCTTTTTCTGGCTTCAAAACCAAATCTAAAACCAAAATAATTTAAAAAAATTAATACAACAACTAAAGCTATGGGTATTGAATAAACATAATAATCGGGAACATGAAAATGAAGGTTCCCAGGGTGAGGTAATGGATAATAATTAAAAGTTAATATTAACATGGCTAAAATAGTTATGAATGATAGAAAAAAAGTGCTAGATAAATTTAATAGTGTTGAAGATACTATCGCCGGAACAATCAAAAAAATTATAAAAGGATTTGTGACACCTCCGGTCAAATATAAAAGAACTGCCAACTGAATAACATCATAAAATAATAGTATAGTTGATTCGATGTTTGTTAAATAATTCTTTTTAATATTAAACTGTATAAAAATATTTGTAATTCCTCCGCAAAAAATTGTTAGGGAGCAAAAAATGATGGGAAGCTTTAGATTTAAGATAAAATGGCATACATAAATAGTTACTAGTTGTCCAATAAGTGCTATCCAACGTAAAATAACAACTGTCTTTTTCTGAAGACGTAAATCCTCTTCGAATTTGAGAAGATTACTTAGTTTCATATAGATTAAATATCTAAGTTTTCAACTTCAAGGGCTTTTTCAGTAATAAAATCTTTCCTTGGTGCTACCTCATCGCCCATTAAAATTTTTATAATGTTTTGGTCTTCCTTAGATTTTTCCTTAGTCCCCTTAGTGTATTCTACCCTTAACAAAGTTCTATTTTCAGGATTAAGTGTTGTTTGCCAAAGTTCTTCTGGGTTCATTTCACCTAATCCCTTAAATCTTTGAATGTTCAATTTTTTCTTTTCCTCACTAATAAATTTTTCAAGTTCTGACTTATTAAACTTTTTGGAACTTTTTTCATTTGAATTAATTAGATATTTTTCTAAATCCTTTTCATTTTTTATATAAGTACTTTTTGATCCTCTTGTAACTTTGAATAAAGGTGGTTGGGCTAAAAAAAGATGTCCTTTTTCAATCAACTCATTAAATGGTTTGTTGTTAAAAAAAGTTAAAAGTAATGTTCTAATGTGAGAGCCGTCTACATCTGCGTCTGTCATAATAATAATTTTTTCATATCTTAAATTTTCAATATTGAAATTTGTAGAACCAGTTCCTAAAGCATTTATCAAAGTCACAATTTCGTTTGAAGACATCATTTTAGAAAGTGTTTTATTTTCATGGCTACCGTTTGCTCCATTTCTTTTTTTATTTTCATTAACATACGTATTTAAAATTTTTCCCCTAAGTGGAAGAACCGCCTGAAATTCTCTTTTTCTTCCTTGTTTTGCCGATCCTCCAGCTGAGTCTCCCTCTACTATAAATAATTCCGTGCCCTCCATGGATGAAATTTGACAATCTGCCAATTTACCTGGTAGTCCTGATAGCTCTAAGGATCCCTTTCTTCGAACGCTATCCCTAGCTTTTCTTGCGAGATCTCTTGCTATTGCAGCTTGTAAAACTTTATCAAGGACTAATCGAACAACTGATGGATTTTGATCAAACCAAATTGTTACTTTCTCATTAATTATGGACTCAACTACATTTCTAATTTCAGATGAAACCAATTTATCTTTAGTTTGCGAAGAAAATTTTGGATCAGGCATTTTTACGGAAAGAATAGCTGTTAAACCTTCTTTAATATCTTCACCGCCTATAACCACTTTGTTTTTTTTATTTAGGTTTTTCTCAGATGCATACTTGTTTATAATTCTCGTTAACCCACTTCTAAAACCAAGAAGATGGGTACCCCCATCTTTTTGATGAATATTGTTTGTAAATGCCATTACTTCTTCGGAATAACTAGCATTCCATTGAAAAGAACATTCTACAATAACGTCTTTTTTTTCACCTTTTAGGTAGACTGGTTTTTTAAAAACAGCTTTTTCATTTTTATTAATTAAGATTGATTTCTTTTGATCTAAAAATGAGACGAATTCATTTACGCCACCATCGTACTTATGTTCGTACGTCTTTGTTTTTGAGTGCGTTTCATCAATCAAGCTTATTTTTAAACCTTTGTTTAAAAATGCTAATTCTCTTATTTTTTTTTGTAAAATAGTTAAGCTAAATTTAATATTAGAAAAAATATCTTTTGATGGAAGAAAATTTATTTTTGTTCCTGATTTTTTTGTTTTTTTTAAAAATTTAATTGAATTAATAGTTTTTCCATTTTTAAAAGAAATAGAATATTCTTTTCCATCCCTAAATATTGTTAAATCTAGTTTTTCTGATAAAGCATTTACAACAGACACTCCCACTCCGTGTAAGCCACCAGAAACTTTGTAAGAATTTTGATCAAATTTTCCACCTGCATGTAATTGTGTCATAATCACCTCGGCAGCAGATTTTTTTTCTCCCTTGTGCATGTCAACTGGTATTCCTCTACCATCATCTTGTACGGTTACAGAATTATCCTTGTGCATCGTGACAATAATATTTTTACAAAATCCTACTATTGCTTCATCGATTGAATTGTCCAGTACTTCAAAAACCATATGGTGCAAACCAGAACCATCGTCTGTATCACCAATATACATTCCTGGTCTTTTACGAACAGCCTCGAGACCTTTTAAAACTTTTATTGAATCTGCTTTATAGTCTTTTTGAGAACTATTTTTTTGAGTTTCTGTCATTTTATAGAAAAAATAAGTATATCATTTTTTTTTGAACAGTTAAAATGAGAATGAAAGCCCTTATTAAATAAGCATTGGGCTACAAGGGTAATAGAAGATAAATATTATTTATTTTGTGAATTGCATTAATTTCAAATTTTCATTGGCATAATGACATAATAACTGCGTTTATCTGAATTATCTATTATTAGTACTGGTGAAACAGCATCATTAAGTTTTAAAGTTATTTTTTCATCTTCTATCTCGGAAGCAACATCTAACAAATATCTAGAATTAAAGCTCACAGTAAATTGTTCGGAGTCATAACTTGCTTGTAATGTTTCTTTTCCTTCCCCAGATGATGAGCTGTTTACGAATAATTGAATTTTATCTTTTTCTAAAGTTAATTTTACTCCTTCTTTTCTGTCTAGTGAGACTGTTATTACTCTTTCGACTGAATCTATTAATTCTTTAGCATTTGCCGACAAAACTTTTGAATTATTAGTTGGAACTACTTTCCTATAGTCGGGAAATTTACCGTCAATAATCTTTGAAGTTATTTTTGTATTTCCTATTTTAAATTGGATCTTTGTATCAGCTGAAAAAAGTGAAACTTTTTCACTTGTTTCTGTCAAAAGATTACATAATTGGAATACTGTTTTTTTGGGTAATATGAATGATTTAAATTTAGCTCCATTTTCCAGTGACATGCTACTTGATGATAATCTATGGCTATCAGTCGCTACTCCAGTTAAAAATGATTTACCATTGGACTCGGTGATATGTATAAAAATACCATTTAAATAATGTCTTGTTTCATCATTAGACATTGAAACTTTAGTCTTATTAAGTAATGACAAAAAATCTTTACCTTTTAAAATTATCTCTTCGCTATTAAAATCATCTGAAAAATTAGGAAAATTATCAGTCGGCAAACATAATAAATTAAATTTTGAATTTTCAGCGGATATATTTAACTTGTTTTCATCTTTAAGATTAAAAATTATATCTAAATTTGATGGTAATTTTCTAAGTAGGTCGTGCAAAACCGTTGCAGAGGTAGTTGTGCTACCCTCGTTAATAATTTTGAGATCTTGAATTTCATCATAAAATACCAAATCTAAATCTGTGGCTACAACACTTAGTTTGCTATCTTTTACTCTTAATAAAACGTTTGAGAGAATTGGTAGAGTGTTTTTTCTCTCAATAATATTGTGTGCAAAATTAAGTGATTTTAATAAAGTATCCCTTTTTATTTGGAAGTGCATTTTAATCGCTCAAAATGATCGACTTTATATCTTCGACATTTTTTTTAATTTCTTCATTGCTACTACACAATTTATCTATAGTCTTAACCGCATGGATAACAGTAGTATGGTCTCTATTAGCAAACTTTCTTCCAATTTCAGGTAAGGATCTGGTGGTGAGTTTTTTTGCAAGATACATAGCTATTTGCCTAGGTCTTGCTAAAGGTCTAGATCTTCGCTGTGAAAGCATTTCTTGTAGATTGAGACTATAAAAGTTGGATGTAACATTCTGGATTTTTTCTATAGTTATTACTTTACTGTTTTTATAAACGTCTTTTAAAATAATTTTACAGTCACTTACATTGAGTTGTTTTTTACTCATCTTACTAAAAGCAACTATTCTATTAAATACACCAATCAATTCTCTTATATTTGAATTGGGATCTTTAGCTAGAAAATCTACAACACTTTCGTGTAAGTTTGGATATTCTTTAAAAGTACTTTCAAATTCTGTAATTTTCTTTTTTAAAATTTTTAATTTTAACTCATAGTCTGGAGAACCAATATCAACGACCAATCCTCCTGAAAGTCTAGATTTTATTCTATCTTGAACTCTATCGAGTTTATTGGGCGCCCGATCCGATGAAATTACAATTTGTGAACTTTTATCAAACAAACTATTAAAGGTATGGAAGAACTCTTCCTGCAAGCCTTCTTTACCCCTAATAAATTGTATATCATCGATAATGAAAACATTAGCTTTTCTAAAAAAATCTTTGAATTTTACCATTTCATTCTTTTTTATGGATTTGATAAACTGATACATAAATCTTTCAGCAGAAATAAACATTACATTATTTTCCTCTCTTAATTTTAATCCAATTGAATTTATAAGATGCGTCTTACCAAGCCCAACGCCCCCGTAAATAAAAAGTGGATTATATCTTGAAAGCTGAGTGCATATCTTTTCTGCTGACATATACGCTAACTTATTGCTTTCTCCCAATACGAAATTATCAAAATTAAGGTTTGGATTTAGTCTATTGTAATTGAGAATTGAATCTTTTATATCGGATATATTTCCTTCTGGCGTGTTTGAATATATAGCCTTATTATCTGATTTATCTTCCTGTATTTGAAATTCAATTCTATTAATGCTTAGTTTATGCTTTTTAATTTCATCAAGGATTTTATCAGCATATCTAGAGGTAATCCAATCTCTAAAAAATCTTGTCTGAACACCTAAAATTACATAATGATTATATTCTTTTAGAAGTCTGATATTTTTTAACCAACTTGAATATATTTGTTGACCCATATTGTCTTTTAATCTTTCTTGCACTTTTTCCCAATTTAAGAGTCTTTCCTCGGACAGAGCTGTATTTTCAATTTTTAAAGATTTTTTGTCCATGAATTTTTTTTTTGAAAGTTTTTGTATAACTTATTTTTTTTTATTTCAATCTCTACAGGTTGTATTTAAAAAAAAAATTAAAAAAATTTTAAGTTGTAAAATTATCGTCTGAATAGAAAAAAATTTTAATTCAACTTGTGATGTAATTATTCTAGATTTAGATATTGCTAAAAAAATTAAATTTTTAACAACTCTTAATTGATACAAATTATTTTTTTAAATTTTTTATTTTTTTTGATACTCTTGAAATTCTTCGTGAAGCGTTCTTTTTCTTAATGGCACCGTTTTTTGCTGCCTTCATCAGTTCAGACTGAAATTTAGCATAGAATGATTGCATTTCTTTTTTGTTATTCTTTTTTAGAATTGTATCCATTTTTTTTATAGCTAGTTTACATCTTCTCTTCCAGAACTTGTTTATAATAGCCTGTTTTGCTACCTTTTTGACTTTTCTTTTAGCAGATTTCGTGTTTGGCATGAGAGCAACATATATAACTTTGAAATATTTGGGTCAATATTTAATTATTTTTGACATATAACATTAATAAAAAATGAAAAATATAAAATATAGCAAAACCGATCAAGTAAATAAGGTTTTTGATGATGCTTTTGAGAAGTACGATCTAATGAACGACCTTATGTCCCTAGGGGTGCATAGAATTTGGAAAAGTAGGCTTATTGACTGGATGAACCCTAAAACAGGAGATCAATTATTAGATGTAGCCTCTGGAACGGGAGATATAGCAAAAATGTTTTTAAAAAGAATACAATTTAAAGGAGAAGTTACTTGTATAGAACCAAACAAGAAAATGTTTAATTTAGGAAAAAAAAATCTTAAAGATTTTAAAGATATAAAATGGCATTGCTCTGCAGCTGAAAAATTGCCATTTAAAAATGAAATGTTTGATATTTATTGCGTAAGTTTTGGCATGAGAAACTTTTCAAATGTTGAAAGTTCTCTTAATGAAGCTAAAAGAGTTTTGAAAAATGGCGGTAGAATAATGTGTTTAGAGTTTTCTAAAGTTGAGAATGAGGTGTTAAATAAAATTTATAAATTTTATTCAAAATCAATACCCCATTTGGGTAAATATATTACTGGAAAATCTGAGCCTTACGAATATCTTATAAAAAGTATTGAAAAATTTTATAATCAAGATGATTTATTGGAGCTTTTTAAAAAAAGTGGTTTTGAAAATGTTCAATATAGGAATCTTTCAGGAGGTATAGTTGCTATCCATTCTGGTTGGAAAATTTAATAATGATATTTAAAATTTATAACTTGTTTAAAATTATCAGAAAGTTATCAGTTTCCGGCGCTGTTGATGTTATAGATGAAATAAAACCAATACCAAAATTCTTAAAATTTATTTTTTATATATTTTCATTTGGTTCTAATAAAGACCTAATCCAATTAAATAAAACTGAGGGTGATAAATTGTGTTCTGCACTACAAGACATGGGTACGACATTTATAAAACTTGGACAATTTTTAGCAACACGACCAGATATAATTGGAGATGATGTTGCTAAAAAATTAGAAAATCTGCAAGATAAATTACCTGCTTTTAGCACAAATGAAACAAAAGAAATCCTTAAAAAAGAATTGGGAAAAAAATCTTTTGAAAAGATTATTTCATTAAATGACTCTACAGCTGCAGCATCGATTGCTCAGGTTCACTTTGCTAAAATTTTAATTGATGGTCATGAAAAGGAAATTGCTATTAAAATATTGAGACCAAATATTCACAAATTAGTAAATGAAGAACTAGATGCTCTTATGTTTGTAGCCTATATGATCGAGAACCTTTTTAAAAAAACAAAAAGATTAAAACTTGTTGAGATTATATATTTACTAAAAGAGATAACAAATGTAGAGATGGATCTTAGGTTTGAAGCTGCAGCGGCAAGTGAGCTATATGAAAATACTAAAAATGATGACTTTATAAAAGTACCAAAGATTTATTGGAGTTATACATCAAAACAAACTCTTGCATTAGATAAAGTTGATGCGATTCCTATAAAAGACTTAGACAGCTTAAAAAAAGCAAATATAAATTTTGATAGATTATCTAGAAATTTAATTCAGCTTTTTTTAAAACAAGCCGTAAGAGATGGCTTTTTTCATGCTGATATGCATCAGGGAAATTTATTTGTAGATACTAGTGGAAATATTATACCAATTGATTTTGGAATAATGGGTCGTCTAGACAAAAATAATAAAAAATATTTAGCAGAAATACTTTACGGTTTTATTCGAAGAGACTATAACAAGGTAGCAGAGGTTCACTTCATAGCTGGGCTTGTTCCCAAGAATACTTCTAAGGACGAATTAGCACAAGCTTTAAGATCTATTGGAGAGCCAATATTTGGGCAATCAGTTAAAGATATTTCTGGTGGAAATCTACTTGCTCAATTATTTGATGTCACAGAAAAGTTTAATATGGAAACTCAAACTCAATTACTTCTTTTACAAAAAACAATGGTTTCAGTTGAAGGCGTTGCAAGAAAATTAAATCCTGATGCAAATATTTGGGAAATCTCAAGACCAGTATTAGAGGATTGGATAAGAAAAGAAAAGGGACCTAGGTCAAAAATAAATCAAACAATTGAAATTTCAAAAGAGGTTTTTGAAAAAATTCCTGACTTACCAAATGTAATGGAAAAAGCTAATTTAGCACTTCAAATGTTAGCTGAGGGTAAGTTAAATTTATACACTACTGGGGGAAAAAATCTTGAATTCGAAGAATTAAAAATGAAAAATATGAGAAACAATATTCTAATTATATTATTAGGTATTGTAATAGGATTATTTATAGTATTTTAATTAGTTATGAGTGTTGAAAATAAAAAAATTTTACTTATTATTGGTGGGGGTATTTCTGCTTATAAATCTTTAGATCTTATAAGATTATTACTCAGAAAAAGGTCATTTTTAAAAGTAGTTTTGACAAATAGTGGAAATAAATTTGTAACAAGCCTATCCGTATCCTCTCTTTTAAAAAATAAAGTATTTGAAGATACTTTTGAAAATAAAAATAAAGGAAGAATTGATCATATAGCTTTATCAAGGTGGGCTGATTTAGTTCTAGTTCTACCAGCAACAGCTAATTTTATATCAAAACTGAGTAGAGGAAGTGCCGACGATCTAGCCTCAACAATTATTTTAGCATCAAATAAGGAAACATTTTTAGCGCCAGCTATGAACGTTAGAATGTGGTTACACCGAGCTACACAAAAAAATATTAAGTCCCTTATAGAGTATGGTTATAAGTTCATTGGGCCCGAGGATGGTTCAATGGCTTGTGGTGAATTTGGCAAAGGTAAAATGTCTAGCCCTAGACAGATTTTGTCTTTTTTAGAAAGATATTTTAAAAACAAAGATTATTTAAAAAAAAGAAAAATTAAAGCAGTAGTTACTACTGGGCCTACAAGAGAATATTTAGATCCTATTAGATATATTTCAAATGAATCAAGCGGTAAACAAGGTTATGAGATTGCATTAGAATTATCAAGACTTGGAATTAAAACTACACTTGTTTCAGGACCCACCAACCTTGCTTACGACAAAAGCATTAAGGTAAAAAAAGTAAAATCTGGGAGTCAAATGCTTGAAATGGTAAAAAAAAGTTTGCCTGTAGATATTGCTGTTTGTACAGCTGCTGTTTCTGATTTTAGACCTCTATTTGTAAAAAGAAATAAAATAAAAAAAGAAAAAAAGATAGATGAAATTAAAATTCATAAAAATGTAGATATATTAAATTTTTTAGGAACGAATAATAGATATAAACCTAAATTAACTGTTGGTTTTAGTGCAGAAACTGAGAATCTTTTAAAAAATGCTATTAAAAAAAAGGAAGAAAAATTCTGTGATATTATGATTGCCAATGATGTTTCAAAAACAGATTTTGGTTTTAATAAAGACCTGAATGAAGTTATTATTATAGATAAAAATGGTAAAACTGAAAAAATTAGCAAGAGTTCCAAAAAATTTATAGCTTCGGTTATTGCAAAAAAAATTGTAAAAACATTTTTATCTAATGAAAAAAGTCTTAACTAAATCAGATATCAAGAAATACTATAAACAGTTCATGTTAAAAAAAATTGGTATTTCAGGACAAAAAAAAATTTTAGATAGTAAAGTTCTTATAATTGGAGCTGGTGGACTTGGTTGTCCTTTGATTTTATATTTAGCATACTCTGGTGTTGGAAATATAGGTATTGTGGATCATGATAAAATTGAACTATCAAACCTTAGTAGACAAGTACTTTTTACAAAAAAAGACATAGGTAAATATAAAACTCTAGTTTCAAAAAAAGCTGCAAAAAAAATTAATCAAAGAATAAATGTCAAAACTTTTACAAAAAAACTAAATTCTTCTAATATAAATAAAATTGCAAAAAGTTACCCAATTATTTGTGATGGAAGTGATAATTTTGAAACTAGACTCTTAATCAACGACTACTGTATTAAAAATAAAAAAATATTAGTTTCATCAGCTATAAGTAGATTTGATGGTCAATTATTTTATTTTGATTTTAGAAAGAAAACTCCGTGTTTTAGATGTTTTATGCCAGAAAACCCTGGACTAAATCGAAATTGTGAGTCTGAAGGTATATTGACCACTTTAGCTGGTGTAGCAGGTTCAATGCAAGCAAACGAAGTTATAAAATCAATTTTAAACATAAAAAATAATTTAAATGGAAGTATAATAATGTTTAATGCCCTTAATTCAAACTTTAGAAAAGTAAAATTATTAAAAGATCCAAGTTGCATAAATAATCATTTACATGGCTAAAATTATTATTTCTTTTTTTCTTTACATTTTTTTTTGTAATTATTCTTATGCACAAGATGAGTATTATTTAACATTAAGAGGGGACACAGTTAATTTGAGACAAGGACCTTCGTTAGAACATAATATTAAATTAATATACAAAAAAAAATTTTTACCTGTGCTGGTAATCGATAAATCTTATAATTTCAGGAAAATAATTGATCATGAAAATAATTCTGGTTGGATACACATATCCCAATTATCGAAAAAAAAGGCTGCGTTAAACAGTACAGATAATTCAATAATTTTTAAAAAACCCTCTCAATATTCAAAACCTCTGGCCTATCTGGAAAAAGGAAGATTGTGTTTGATAAAAAAATGTAAAAAAACATGGTGTAAAATTGAAACTGGGGAAATTTCAGGGTGGATAGAAAAGGATAATTTAAAGGGAAGAATATAAGTTATTTTTTTTTTTTAAAAAAAACTTTAGATGCCCAAAACTTATCTAATAGAAAGTACCATATTGAATTTGCAAGGGGCTCTACAATTGCATCTGTTAATGCTATATAGAATGATACATCTGCAACTAACATCAATACAGTAATTGCAATTATAAAATGACCAATCGTGTAAACAATTGTTCTTAATATTGATCCTTTATTTGAAGAGTAGATTTTTTTTGAAGCGTTAAATATACCAGATGTTAACTCTGTCATTTTAGTTCAATTTTCTATGATCTTGTCTATCTGCATTCATAATTTTTGTCCAGACTTTAACAAAATCTTCAATAAATTTTTCCTTGTTATCATCTTGCGCATAAACCTCAGCATAAGATCTTAAAATTGAATTTGAGCCAAAAACTAGATCAGCTCTAGAGGCAGTGTATTTAGCTTTATTAGTTTTTCGATCAACAATATCGTAAGAGTTTTTACCGGTCGGTTTCCAAATATATTTCATGTCTAATAAGTTAATAAAGAAATCATTTGTCAAAGTACCAACTTTATTTGTGAGCACTCCTTTATCTTTTGCTGACTCATGATTTGTTCCTAGTACCCTCATACCTCCCAATAGACATGTCATTTCTTGTGCGGTCAATCCCATCAAAGAAGCACGCTCTAATAAAAGTTCTTCTGGCATTACGGAGTAATCTGCTTTTACATAGTTTCTGAAACCGTCATGTAAAGGTTCTAACCACTTGAAACTTTTTAATTCTGTTTGCTCTTGGGATGAATCTCCTCTACCAGGGCTAAATGGAACTTTGACTTTCGAGCCAGCTTTCTTTATCGCTTTTTCAAGCCCAACATTTCCTGCAAGAATAATTGTATCCGCTATAGTCGCCCCTGTTTTATTAGCTATATTCTCAAGCACTTTTAAAACTTTTGAGAGTTTTTTTGGCTCGTTTGCTTCCCAATTATTCATAGGTGTTAGCCGAATTCTTGCACCGTTAGCTCCTCCTCTTTTATCAGTCCTTCTATATGTTCTGGCACTATCCCAAGCAATAGTAACCAAATCACTAATAGACAAACTGGTAGCTGAAATCATTTTTTTTACCTTATTTACATTATATTTCTTTTTTGGAGATGGGACGTTTCCTTGCCAGAGCAGATCTTCCTTAGGTGCCCATGGACCAATATAATTTCCTTTATTCCCCATTGTTCTATGTGTTAACTTAAACCAAGCACGCGCGAATGAGTCTTCAAAAAATTTTGGATCTTTATAAAATCTTTCTGAAATTTTTCTATACTCTGGATCCATTGCCATAGCCATATCAGCATCTGTAAACATTAATCGAGCTTTTTTGTTTGGGTCTCCTAAATCTCTTGGCTTTTTATCTTCTTCAAGGTTAATAGGTTCCCATTGCCAAGCACCTGCTGGGCTTTTTTTGCTTTCCCACTCATAGTTAAGTAGAAGATCTAAGTATTGATGGTCCCATTTATCAGGGTTAGTTGTCCAAGCCCCTTCGAGACCTGAAGTAATTTGGTTAGCACCTGTTCCATTTTTCTGATTCCATCCAAAACCTTGTTCGTGAATATCTGCCCCAGCAGGTTCTGGGCCTAAATTTTCTGGGTTACCATTACCATGAGCCCTTCCAATCGAATGACCTCCGACTGTGAGAGCGGCGGTTTCTACGTCGTTCATTCCCATTCGTCCAAATGTTTCACGTACATCCATTGCAGTTCTTACTGGATCAGGTTTTCCTTCAACTCCTTGGGGGTTAACATATACTAGTTGAAAATGTGACGCTGCAAGTGGAGCCTCTAAAGAAGAACGATCTTGTGGATCACCATATCTATTAACTGCTAACGGTTCAGTTTCTTTGCCCCAATAAACATCTTTTTCAGGTTCCCATATATCTTCTCTACCAAACGAAAAGCCAAATGTTTTAAATCCAGCATGCTCATAAGCCATAGTTCCTGCTAGAACCATAAGGTCTGACCAGCTCAATCTATTTCCATATTTTTTTTTGATTGGCCAAAGAAGACGTCTAGCTTT
>MDTE01115605.1_pt1 | contig 24690 bp, 22 predicted proteins | sample 811231 | NCBI WGS metagenome assembly MDTE01 (sample SAMN05326651, study PRJNA326480) | marine metagenome | isolation source: seawater | place: Indian Ocean: Red Sea | collected 2010 | reverse complement strand
ATCATGAATTAAGTTTATTCCAGATCAAATCTTTTAATTCAACAACCCCTTCTAAAGTAACAGCTGAAATAAAATGAGATTCTATTTTTTGCAAGTTAGATTTAAGTTTATTTTTTATAGCCAGTCTTTCTTTTTGATTAATTAAATCGCTCTTCGAAATAACAACTATCCTTTCTTTATCTAACAGTTCTCTATTGTAATTTTTCAATTCATTTAAAAGAGTTTGATATTCTTTAATTACATTTCTTGATTCGCATGAAATCAAGAAAAGTAAAGTTGAATTTCTCTCAATATGCCTTAAAAAATGATACCCCAATCCTTTGCCCTCGGAGGCTCCCTCAATAATACCCGGAATATCAGAAACAACAAACGATTTAAAGTCTCTATGTCTAACAATACCTAGGTTAGGCTTTAGAGTTGTGAATTCATAATTTGCAATTTTTGGTTTTGCATCAGTGATAACACTTAAAAGTGTGGATTTACCTGCATTAGGAAATCCAACTAAGCCAACATCAGCTAAAACTTTAAGTTCAAGTAATAATTGTTTTTCATGTCCTTCTAATCCTGGTTGAGCATATTTAGGAGTTTGATTCGTTGAAGATTTGAAATGCCAATTACCAAGTCCACCTTTGCCACCTGGAACGACAACTTTTTCTTCATTATTAGATATTGGTTCAAACAAAATTTCACCACTTTCTAAATCCTTAACAACAGTTCCAACAGGGATTTTGATAATTTCATCTTTTCCGTTGGCACCTGAACTTCGAGACTTACTTCCGTTGTGTCCAGGTTCTGCCTTAAAATGCTTCTTAAATTTGAAATGATATAGTGTCCACAAGTTTTTATCAGAAACAAAAACTATGTTACCTCCTCTTCCACCGTCACCTCCATCTGGACCTCCTTTAGCAACGTACTTCTCTCTCCTTAGGTGAGTAGATCCACTTCCTCCTTTACCGGATGATACATGAATTTTAACATAGTCAACAAAGTTATCCTCTGTCATTTAAATAATTATCTAATAGATTGACAATTCTAGCGGTAATATCATCCATTTCACCTATACCATTAATTGATTTGTACTTATTCTGTTTTGTATAAAATTCAATTAAAGGTTTTGTTTTCTTGTCGTATTCTTGTAATCTTTTATTAATCTTATCTTCATTCTGATCATCAGCTCTTCCACTGCTTTTTCCTCTGTTCAGTATTCTTTTAATTAAAGTTGTATTATCTACATCTAAGGCAATAGTTAAATTTATATTAAGAGAATACTTACTTAGCAATGCATCTAATCTTTCGGCTTGATAATTTGTTCTAGGAAAACCATCAAATATAAATCCTTCACAGGGTAAATGATCCTCCAGTTCCTGTTTGAGCATATTAACTGTAATTTCATCAGGGACAAGTTCTCCTTTTTCCATGTAGCCTTTTGCGAGCATTCCTAAATCAGTTTTATTAGACATGTTTTTTCTAAACACATCACCAGTTGAAATATGAACTAAATCATATTTATTTTTTATAAGTGAAGCTTGAGTTCCTTTACCAGAACCGGGTTTACCAAAAAGAATTAGATTTAACATGTTGTTTTTAATTACACAAATATACCCAATTGTAAAGCTTTATTAAAATTGATATGATTCAAATTAAATTAACGTATTTTTGTGGCGGATGAAAAAAAGTATCTTTAATCATAAAATTGGTATTATTGGAGGCGGTCAACTAGGTAAAATGATACTGAATGAAACAAATAAATGGAGTTTAAATATTTCTATTCTTGATTCAAATAAAAATTCACCATGTAAGAATTTATGTAATGGGTTTTATGTTGGAGATTTATTAGACTACGAAACTGTACTAAACTTTGGAAGAAAATGTGATTTAATAACATATGAAATTGAACACATTAACACGCAAGCTTTATTTGATTTAGAAAAAGAAGGAATTATTGTCTATCCTAAAGCTGAAACACTCAAAATTATTCAAAATAAAAATAGTCAGAAAGAATTTTATAAAAGAAATGAATTACCAACTGCTGATTTTTCATTCTACAAAAGTATTGATGATCTTAAAATTGGAATTAAAGAAGGTAAAGTTAAATTTCCAAGTGTTTGGAAAAAAACAAAATTTGGCTATGATGGATTTGGAGTAAAAATATTAAAGTCCACCAAAGACTTAAATGATATTCCAGAAAGCGAAATGATCATAGAAAAACTAATTCCATTTGAAAAAGAAATTGCTGTAATAGTAGCAAGAAATTCCAAAGGAAAAATAAAGAATTTTGATGTTGTTGAAATGGAATTTAATGAAATTTCTAATCAAGTTGAATTTGTTATAAGTCCATCGAATATCTCAGAAGAAATTAAAAAACAAGCTATAGAAATTGCTATTGAAACAGCTGAAAAATTTAACCTAATCGGACTTCTAGCAGTAGAAATGTTTTTGACAAAAGACAATCAAATTTTAATAAACGAAGTTGCACCTAGACCCCACAATAGCGGTCACTACACTTTAGATGCGTGCAACACTAGTCAATTCGAACAACACATTAGAGCCATTTTAGGTTTGGAATTAGGTGATGTTTCGCAAAAAGGCAAAGCAATTATGTTGAATTTGGTTGGTGAAGAAAATTTTTTTGGAAAAGTTATTTATTCTAATCTTGATGATGCCCTAGCGGATGATTCATCATATGTTCATATTTACGGCAAAGAAGAGACTAGACCTAATAGAAAAATGGGACATATAACAATAATTTGTGATAACTTTGAAGATGCTTACATAAAAGCTAAAAATTTTAAAAACACTATTAAAGTAAAATCAATTAACAATGGCTAAAGTTGGTATTATTATGGGTAGTAAATCTGATTATCCTGTTATGAAGGAAGCTGAAGATATACTTAAAGAATTCAACGTTGATTATGAAATAAATATTGTTTCTGCTCACAGAACACCTAAAAAAATGATGGATTATAGCAAGAGTGCACATGAAAGAGGAATAAATGTTATTATAGCTGGTGCAGGTGGAGCTGCTCATCTACCAGGAATGGTCGCTTCAATTACACCACTTCCTGTAATTGGTGTTCCGGTAAAGTCTAGAAATTCTATTGACGGATGGGATTCCATCTTATCAATTTTACAAATGCCTGGTGGTATTCCAGTAGCTACAGTTGCTCTAAACGGAGCAAAAAATGCTGGTATTTTAGCAGTAGAAATTCTTGGCTCTTCAAACAACGAATTGTTAAAAAAAGTGGTTCAATACAAAAAACAACTTGAAGACAAAGTTAATCAGAGTAAAATTGATTAATAAGTTTGTCAATAAATCAGTTAAAAACTTTCACAAATATTAAGATTTTAAATTAGCTACACTTATTTGTAATCCATACTTTTAAGTTGCTTATGAAGTTTTCTAAAAGACATATCGGCGTAAATGAGATTGATAAAAATTACATGCTCAGTTACCTTGGAGTTGATTCAATTGAAGAGTTGATTTCTGAAACAATACCTAGTAACATTAGACTTGATAAAAATCTTGAATTAGAATCTGGACTCAGTGAAGCACAGTTTCTTAATCACATCCATAAATTATCACTTGAAAACAAACAGTTCAAATCTTACATTGGATTAGGTTATAATCAGTCCGTACTTCCGCCAGTAATTCAAAGAAATATCCTTGAAAACCCTGGCTGGTATACTGCTTATACTCCCTATCAAGCAGAAATAGCTCAAGGAAGACTTGAAGCACTACTAAATTATCAAACAGTTATTTGTGATTTAACAGGGATGGAATTAGCAAATGCTTCTCTTCTTGATGAAGGAACCTCTGCAGCAGAAGCTTTAAGTATGCTTTATGCGACAAGATCTAGAGAAAAAATTAAAAATGCTTGTAATAAATTTTTCATCGACGAGTCTAGTTTTCAGCAAACAATTGATGTTATGGAAACAAGAGCTGAACCACTGGGTATTGAAATTGTTATTGGCAATTCAATTGATTATGTTTTTGATGATAACTTTTTCGGATGCTTTGCTCAGTACACTTCATCTAGTGGAAATATTAATGATATTGAAGAAATTTCAAGAAAACTTGAAAGTTTTGATATAAAATTTGTTGTAGGAGCTGATCTAATGTCACTAGCTTTGCTCAAAAAACCTTCATTAACAAATTGTGAGGTTGTTATAGGAACATCTCAAAGATTTGGAATTCCGCTTGGTTATGGAGGTCCTCATGCTGGTTTTTTTGCTACAAAATCAAAATACAAAAGACATATTCCAGGTCGTATCATAGGTGTATCTAAAGATAGGCTTGGTTCAAAAGCTCTTAGAATGGCGCTACAGACAAGAGAGCAGCATATTAAGAGAGAACGGGCAACGTCAAACATTTGTACAGCACAAGTACTTTTAGCCGTTATGGCTGGCATGTATGCTGTTTATCACGGAAAAGATGGAATTAAAAATATCGCTACAAAAATTAATAACCTAGCAAATCTTCTCAGAAACAACTTAGAAAACATTAATATAGATGTAATTAATAAAAGTTATTTTGACACTTTACACATAAAATTCTCAAAAAACAAAATTGAAAAATTAGCGCTTGAAAATCAGATAAATTTCAACTATATCAATGATGAGGAGCTGTCAATTTCAATAAATGAATCAACAGAAATTCATGACATTGAAGCTATTTATAACTTGTTTAAAGTTGCAAGTAAATACACCAAAAAATTTAATAAAGATTTTGAAGAAAACAACTCATTTAATAATTACAAAAGACAAACTGAATTTTTGGAAGATACTATTTTTAATACTCATCAATCCGAAACATCAATGATGAGATACATTAAAAAACTTGAAAGAAAAGACTTATCATTAAATCATTCTATGATTTCTTTAGGCTCTTGTACAATGAAACTTAATGCTGCTGCAGAAATGCTTCCGTTAAGTTGGTCAAACTGGAATAACATACATCCTTTTGTCCCTGAAGACCAAGCAGTTGGGTATTATAAAGTCTTAAGCCTATTAGAGAAACAACTAAATGAAATAACTGGTTTTCACGCAACTACACTTCAACCAAACTCAGGAGCTCAAGGAGAATATACTGGATTAATGTTAATAAGAGCATATTTCAAGAGCAGAAATCAAGAGCACAGAAATATTTGCTTAATTCCAGCCTCTGCACACGGAACAAATCCAGCCTCTGCAATTATGGCAGGAATGAAAGTTGTTGTTGTTGGAACTGATAAACACGGAAATATCAATGAGAGTGAGTTGATTGAAAAGGCCAATGAACATTCTGATAATCTTGCTGCTTTAATGATAACATATCCATCAACACATGGTGTTTTTGAATCTTCAATACAGAGAATTACTGATGCGATTCATAGTAATGGTGGTCAAGTATATATGGATGGAGCAAATATGAATGCGCAAGTTGGGCTAACTAATCCATTTTTAATTGGTGCGGATGTATGCCATTTAAACCTTCACAAAACATTTGCTATTCCACACGGAGGAGGAGGTCCAGGTGTTGGACCGGTGTGTGTTGCAGAGCATCTTTCAGAGTTTCTACCAAAAAATGATAGAGAAAAAAACTCAAAATTTAATATAAAAGCTATATCTTCTGCTCCATGGGGTTCCGCTATGGCATGTTTAATTTCTTATGGATACATAAAAATGATGGGGCCAGATGGACTTAAAGAAGCAACAGAGATATCAATTTTAAATGCAAATTATATTAAGAAAAGAATAGAGAAGGATTATAAAATATTATACCAAGGTGAAAAAGGAAGATCGGCTCATGAGCTGATTATAGATTGTAGAGAGTTTAAAGAATCGCACAATATTGGAGTGATGGATATTGCTAAAAGATTGATAGATTATGGATTTCATGCTCCAACTGTGTCTTTTCCGGTACCAGGCACAATGATGATTGAGCCAACAGAAAGTGAAAATCTTGCTGAAATTGATAGATTTTGTGATTCTCTTATTTCAATTAAATCTGAAATTTTGAGCTGTAAAAGAGATGAATCAAATAATATTTTAACAAATTCTCCTCACACACTTGAAATGATTACTGTTGATAATTGGGAGCACAATTATACTAGAACACAAGCAGCATATCCACTGAATTTTGTTAAAGAAAATAAATTTTGGCCAACAGTTACTAGAATTGATGAAGCTTTTGGTGATAGAAACTTAATTTGTACATGCTCACCTATTGAAAATTATATAGAAAATTAATTCTTAATTTTAACAACTAAATAAAAATAATGTCAATAAAAATTACAGGAACTGGATCTTGTATTCCAAATAATATTATTGAAAATAAAGAGTTCATTAAAAACAATTTTTTTGATAAAGATGGAAATCCTTACCCAAATTCCAATCTAGATATAATTGATAAATTTCAAGCAATCACAGGTATTCAAAAAAGAAGATATGCTGATAAAGATCAAAAAGCTTCTGACCTAGCCGCTGATGCAGGGTTAAAAGCAATAAAATCTGCGGGAATAAATAAAGAAGAACTGGACTACATAATCGTATCACACAATTTTGGTGATGTTGAATATGGAACAAATCAATACATAGCTCTCCCTTCTGTTGCAACTATGGTGAAACATAAAATGAATATTAAAAATGTTAATTGTGTTGCATATGATCTAATTTTTGGATGTCCAGGATGGTTGGAAGGTGTTATCCAGGCATCTGCATACATCAAGGCTGGTATGGCAAAAAAGTGTTTAGTAATTGGAACAGATACTCTGTCTAGGACAGTAGATAATAACGATAGGGATTCCATGATTTTTGCTGATGGAGCGGGAGCAACAATTATTGAAGATAATAATGAAAGAGGTGGGATACTTTCACACAAAACTATAACATGTGCTCAAAAAGAGGCTCTTTATCTTTTTTGTGCCGAATCATATGATCCAAAATCTAATTCATCAAACAAGCATATAAAAATGAATGGAAGAAAAGTTTATGAGTTTGCTATATCAACCATTCCTGGTGCATTGAAAGAATGTCTTGAAAGTAGTGGAAAAACAATTCATGACGTAAAAAAAATATTCTTACATCAGGCTAATGAAAAGCTGGACGAAGCAGTAATGAAGTATTTTTATAGATTATTTAAAATGAATGTTCCTGAAAATATACTTCCAATTAGTGTTGATGTTTTAGGTAATTCCTCAGTTGCAACTATTCCGACTTTATTCGATTTAGTAAAAAGAGAAAAATTTAAAGGACATCAAGTCAATAAAGGGGATATCATTATTTTCGCCAGTGTTGGAGCTGGAATGAATGTTAATGCAGTAACATATCAAGTTTAAATGAAATATATAACTGACATTGGAAAATATTTTTTGATGATCAGAATATCATTTTCTAAGTATTGCAAAAAAAAAATTTTATATAAACAAATTTTCAAAGAAATTAATGACTTAGTATTGGATTCAATTCCAATAGTGTCAATTTTATCATTCTTCATTGGTGGAGTTGTAGCAATTCAAATGGCTTTAAACTTAGAAAGTCCATTACTTTCAAAAACTTTAATTGGTTTTGCAACCAGACAGTCAGTTATTCTTGAATTTGCTCCAACTTTTATTTCAATTATAATGGCAGGAAAAGTTGGTTCTTATATTACTTCAAGCATTGGAACAATGAGAGTTACAGAACAGATTGATGCTTTAGAGGTTATGGGTATTAATTCATTGAATTACCTTGTTTTTCCAAAAATAATTGCAATGCTTCTCTATCCTTTTGTTATAACAATTTCAATGTTTTTAGGAATAATTGGGGGGTTATTAGCAATGCAACTAACTGGTGTTCCAAGTGAAGCCTATATTGAAGGTATTCAATCTGATTTTGATGGTTATCATGTGACTTATTCTTATGTAAAAACTCTTGTCTTTTCTTTTGTTCTAGCAACTGTTCCATCTTTTCACGGATACTACCTCAAGGGAGGTGCATTAGATGTAGGAAAAGCAAGTACCCAATCTTTTTATTGGACTTCAATTATTATAATAATCATCAACTACGTCATAACCCAATTACTTTTAGCATAATATGATCGAAGTTATTTCATTACATAAAAAATTTGATCAAGATTATATTCTTAATGATATTAATACAGTTTTTGAAAGAGGAAAAACTAATTTAATTATTGGTCAAAGTGGATCAGGAAAAACTGTTTTACTAAAATGCTTGCTTGGCTTATTTAATATTAATTCTGGTGAAATTTCGTATGATGGTATTCTTTCATCAAAAATGAATTCTGACAATAAATTAGAACTAAGAAGAGAGATGGGAATGGTATTTCAAGGAAGTGCTCTTTTTGACTCATTAAACGTTCTTGAAAATGTCCGATTTCCTCTTGATATGTTAACTCAACTAGACGTTATTGAAAAAAATAAAAGAGCTTTGAAATTTATAGATAGAGTTAATTTATCAGATTCATTAAATAAACTCCCTTCAGAATTATCAGGTGGAATGCAAAAGAGAGTGGCAATAGCCAGAGCAGTAGTTATGAATCCCAAGTATTTATTTTGCGATGAGCCAAATTCTGGTCTTGATCCAAAGACTGCGATAGTAATCGACAAATTGATAAATGAGATTACAAAGGAGTATGGTATTACTACAATTATTAATTCTCATGACATGAATTCAGTTATCGAAATTGGAGAAAATATTATTTTTCTAAAAAATGGAAATAAAATATGGCAGGGTAATAATAAATCCATTTTGAATTCAGGAAACAAAGAGGTTAATGAATTTGTTTATTCCTCAAAACTTGTACAAAAACTAAGGGGAAGTTAGTTTTCAAGAATAAAGCTTCTATTATCGAATTGAAACTCTAGCCATCTCTTTAAACTTATATTTAATTTGTTTTTTTCAAGTGAATTAAGCAAAGTATCCCATTTTACTCTTACAACTAAATCTTTACTTGTTGAATTAAAATTTGTACCTAATTTTTCATATATCTCAAACTCTTTTAAATCAGGATATATCAAATTAGCTTCATTTGAAATTTTTTCAAAAATTAACTTTTCTTTACTTAAATTTTTTAAAGCTTCAATTTCAAGATTCAATTTATTTACTTCATCACTTTTGTTAGCTAACTCTATTGAATCTCTTAATCTTAGTTCTTTTATAAATGTATTTGAATTATTAGAACCCTGGTTAATAATTAGTTTTACATCTTTCAATGCACTATAATCCATTTTTTTATTGTTCAATACATCAATAAAATCATCTGAAATAGTTTTTTGACCATAATTATCGATAACTATTTCAGAATCTCCTTGATTGTAATTATATAATGCTACACTTTTTAAATAATTGTAATTTGATAATCCTTTTAATTCTTCAGAGATAAAATCTTTTCCTTGAGATTTAAATTTACTTTCATTCATTACACTAAAAAAAGTTATTATCGCTGGGATCATAATTAAGAATGAAGTAAATGAAATAAATCTGTTAATTTTTTTTCTATTTGTAGCATTTGTATAATTTACAAGCGGAAATCTTAAAAATTTGAGTACTGAATATGTTGCTATTATTATGTAGATTGAATTAATGGAAAAAAGGTACATTGCCCCAAGAGCATAATCAACATTTTTTATTGCCAAACCAAAACCAGCTGTGCATAACGGTGGCATCAAAGCTGTCGCTATAGCAACACCAAAAATTGCTGAGCTTAAATTTTCTTTTTTGGTTTTAGCTATAATTAATGCCAGCCCACCAAAAAAGGCTATTAAAACATCTCTAATATCAGGTTTAGTTCTTGCTAGTAGTTCAGATGATTCCTCTCTTAGCGGAAAGACAGAAAAGAAAATATATGCTGTTATTACACTAATAACAACCATTACTAAAAAGTTTGTTACTGAGCTTTTAAAAGTTTGTAAATCATTTGTTGAAATAGAATATCCAAGTCCTAGTATTGGGCCCATTAAAGGTGAAATTAACATTGCACCAATAACAACTGGAGTAGAATCAGCATTCAAACCAACAGATGCTATCAAGATAGAACAAACTAAAATCCATGCCGTTGTTCCATTCATAGAAATGTCAGATTTAATTGAATTGACAACCATGTTTTTGTCAACTTCACTCCGGAATGAAAAAACTCTTTTTAATAAAATATTAATTGATCTTAATAATCCTGATGCATTCTTTTTTAAATCATCATTTGAGCTATCATTAAAGTCAAACTTAGTTTCCATTATTTTATTTCTTCAAGTCCCGTTAAATCGGATGAGCTTCTTATCTTATCTCCTAGACCATCAATAATTGTAATACCATATTTTTTACAAACAACTGATTCAGGAATTTCATAATTTTTTCTATCACCACCATTTGCAAAAATATCAGGCTTAATTTTTTGTAAAGTGGCACATACGGTTTTATCTTCATCAATAGAAAGAAAAACTTCATCAACATTTTTAATGCTTGAAACAATTGTTACCCTATCTTTCTCATCCATGAAAGGTTTGCCTTTTTTAAGTTCACATTGGTAATTATTATTTACAATAACAATCAATTTATCACCTAATTTTTTAGCCATATTTATATATTCAAGATGGCCGACATGTATTGGATCAAAATAACCACTAATTGCTACTACTTTCATAGTTTAACTTTTGTGCTCCCTAAGAATAAATATTTTTTATCATTATCCATTCTCAAACAAAGATATCTTTTTCTTCTTTTATTTATTTTTTTAAACATGCCTAAATTTCTATAATAAAAAATATCTCCATCATTCAACTGATCTAGATATAAATTATCATTTATATTTTCATATAAATCCAGTTTTTTTGAAAGATTTATATCATAACAAAAACTCGATTTAGGATTTTTCATGTGATCAATTAATTCGGAGAGTAAATTACTCGGAAAATACTCTTTTTTAAGAATTGGATTTAATAAAGATTGAAATTTTTGTTTCCATAATAATCCATGTGGTTTTGCTAATCTATTGTTTTTAAATACAAAGAAATGAGCAATTTCATGAATAAGAGTAAGTACAAATCTGTATTTATTTGAGGTTTTGTTTATTGTTATTTTATATCTATAATTATTATACCTAAAATCTCCATGTTTTGTAGATCTTTGATTGACTACTTTAAAATCAATAGCCTCATTTTCAACTAATGACCTTACGTATAAAACTAAACTTGATGGAATATAAGTTTCTAATTCTTTTGTCATGGGTTGGAGATCGAAACAGGAATCACTTTTCCATTAAAGAGTAAAGGATTTGAAGTAGAAAAATCATATATAAATTGAGCCATATCTTTAGGTTTTACCTCAGCGTTATATCCAGGAAAGGCCAGCTCAAGCATACGAGTTTTAACAGCACCTAAACACAAAGTATTGAAATAAGGACCTTCTTTAAATTCTGTTGCAAGAACCTCAGTTAAAATGTTTAGTGCTCCTTTACTGCTGGAATAAGAAGATAGACCAGGGAATTTTGAGCTACCTCCAATTCCACCGATACTACTAACATTTATAATATGTGAATCTTTTTTAAAGAATGGAAAAAGTGATTGAATTAGCCTGACAATTCCAAAAAAATTGACATCATAAGTAGATTTAAAATCAACTTCACTCTGAGCTAAAAAAGGTTTATTTACTAATTTTCCTGCGTTGTTGATTAAAAAGTCAACTTGTAATGAGTTGGAACTTAAAAACTCCACTAGTTTTTTGATATCCTCATCATTAGTTATATCAAAATTAATATGCGTTAAATTTGAAGTAAACTCATGGTCTGAAACAATGTCAGATCTTGATAAAGAAATTGTTCTAATACCCTCTTTATCAAATTTCTTAATAAGTTCTAAACCAATACCAGAACTTGTCCCTGTGATTAATGCGGTTTTCATTAAGATTTATACTAATATTGTTACTGGATTTTCAATATATCCTTTAAGAGTTTGCAGAAATAGTGAACCAGTTACCCCATCAACAGATCTGTGATCACAAGCTAGAGTTAGTTTCATTGTATTACTTACAACTATTTTATCATTAACTACTATAGGCTTTTTAATTATAGCACCAACAGATAAAATAGCAGAATTAGGTTGATTAATTATCGATGTAAACTCTGTAATACCGAACATACCTAAGTTAGAAATTGTGAAAGTACTACCTTCAATCTCATCAGGCCTCAATTTTTTTGATTTAGCTCTAACTGCAAAGTCTCTAACCTTACTATTAATTGAGTGTAGTGATTCTCTATCAGTATTTTTGATTACAGGGACAACTAAACCATCTTCAATTCCTACCGCAACTCCAATATGCACATTATTATTTAAGATTATTTTTTCATCACTCCATTCAGAATTAACTTGTGGGTGATTTTTTAATGCTACAGCACAAGCTTTCACAACAATATCGTTAAAAGAAATTTTTGTCTCAGGTATAGAATTATACTGTTCTCTGAAAGCTATGGCGTTATCCATATTAAATTCAACAGAAAGATAATAGTGAGGAGCAGTAAACTTAGATTTACTTAAATTTTTAGCAATTGCCTTCCTCATAGAGGAGTTTTGAACAATAGTTACTTCCTCTTCAATTATATCGTGAACTTTTACTGATTGATTATCCTCAATTTTAATCTTTTGCTCTTTAGTTTCATCTGTAGGACTTAAATCATCTAAATCACTTTTAATTATTCTACCATTTTCACCCGTACCTTTGACTTTAGTTAGATCAATATTTTTTTCTTTAGCAATTTTTTTAGCTAATGGAGAAGCTTTAATTCTTTCATTTGAATCTGTGCTAGTGGAATCATTTAAATCATTAATTTCTTCTTTAACCTCATTCAATTCAATATTTTCATTAGATTCTTCAACAGTAATATTTAAAGATTTCTTGTCATAACTTTCTAAAGCTTTAGAAACATCAATTTCATTTTCAGAAATAATTGCAATTAATTCATCAACTTTAACTGTTTCACCTTCATTAACAGCAATATGACTTAAAATACCATCGTAAAAAGATTCAAATTCCATTGTTGCCTTATCAGTCTCAATTTCAGCAAGGATTTCACCTTCCTTGACTGTATCACCTACATTTTTTAACCATGATGAAATAGTTCCCTCTTCCATCGTATCACTCAATCTCGGCATCGTTATATAGTCAATTGATCCAACACTTTGAGATACATTATTGTTATTAGGTTTATCTAAATTTTCTGTTTTAGAATTTTCATTATCATCAATTTTTTCTTGCTCATTGATTTGATCGACAAGATCTAACTGATTATTAGCCTTGTTTTCTGTTTCGATTTTTTCATGACTTTCTGAGGATGAATTATTAATGTATTTTGAAATATCTTCACCATCATCACCTATAATGCATAATAATGAGTCTACAGTTGCAGGAATGCCCTCTTCAATGGCGATGTGCAATAAAGTTCCTTCATAAAAAGATTCAAATTCCATAGTTGCTTTATCAGTTTCGATTTCAGCAAGTATTTCACCCTCTTGAACCTTGTCTCCAACTTTTTTTAACCATGAAGCTACTACGCCCTCTTCCATGGTATCACTGAGTCTAGGCATTTTAATTATTTCCGCCATCTATAATTTATGTTTTAAAAAAGGGTAATTCTCTTGCTCATAAACAGCATCATACATAACATTAATTTCTGGAAAAGGAGATTCCTCAGCAAATTTTTGACACTCTAACACTCTTTGTTTAACTCGGTTATCCATATCCGAAATTTCTAATTCAGAGGCATAATTATTTTGAACAATAATATCTTTCACCTGAGTTATTGGATCAATTTTTCTATATTCTTGCACCTCTTCTTTCGTTCTGTATTTTTGTGCATCTGACATAGAGTGTCCCCTATACCTGTAAGTTTTCATTTCTAGTAAACTAGGACCATTTCCAGATCTAGCTCTTGAAATAGATTCATTCAAGGCCTCAGCAACCTTTACTGGACTCATGCCATCTACTGGCCCACACGGCATTTCATATCCTAAACCCAACTTCCATATATCAGTGTGGTTTGCAGTTCTCTTAACTGAGGTCCCCATTGCATATCCATTATTTTCAACAATGAATACAACCGGTAAATTCCAAAGCATAGCTAAATTCAAAGTCTCATGAAAAGACCCTTGCCTTACTGCTCCATCGCCCATAAAACACAAGGTAACATTATCCCTTCCATGGTATTTATCGCCAAAAGCCATTCCTGCTCCTAATGGTATTTGTCCACCTACAATTCCATGGCCACCATGGAATCTATGTTCTTTAGAAAAAATATGCATTGAACCTCCTAATCCATTTGATGTACCCGTCTCTTTGCCGTAAAGCTCTGCCATAACTTTCTTAGGGTCTACTCCTAGACCAATTGGCATAACATGATTTCTATATGCAGTAATCATTCTATCCTTTTCCGTATCCATCGCATGAAGCGCACCTGCAAGTATTGCTTCTTGACCATTGTAAAGGTGTAAAAAACCTCTAACCTTTTGTTGAATATATACTGCTGCTAACTTATCTTCAAACTTTCTCCAAAAAAGCATTTCTTCATACCACATTAGGTATGTTTCTCTAGTTATTGGTTTCATAAACTTGAGCAAAGATACTTTAAAAAATTATTAATTTATCAAAATAAATATGTGATTTCTTTAATCAAAAATATTGTAAGATAGAGAAAAACGAAGGGTATTTTCAAGAGGACTAACAACATCAGATGTAGATATTAAATAAGACAAATCAATTTGAAAATTAGATTGTGTGTTAAAACCTGCACCTAATGTAAAAAACTTCCTAGATCCTTTCAATTCATGTTCATTAAAATATCCAGATCTAAGAAAAAAAACATCGTTAAATGAATATTCTAAACCTAAGCTATAAGTTAACTCTTTAAGTTCTTCACTAAATCCATCAGGAGCATCATTAAAAGATTTAAAAATTCCAGATAGAAATCCAATGTCAGGTTGAGAATAGGAAACAATCGTAGATCCATCAGGTCCATAAACAGGTACATTGGGGGTTGGAACAAGTAACTTATTGATTTCAATAGTTAATGTTAAACTATTATTGCTATCATAAATAAATTCTAAACCAGAACCAATTCTTAAATTTGAAGGAATAAAGTTTTCTTCTCCCATTTCTGAATACTTCATTTTAGGACCCAAATTAGATATATTGAATCCAGCTCTGTAAATTGCATTGTTGCTTCCTAATCTAAAAGAATTTGATTGATAAAAACCAGAAATATCAACAGCTACAGAACTAGCCACATCTGTTTCTCCGTTAAATGATTGAAGTTTTACATCAGAAAGCAAAAATCTTCCAGTTATTCCTAAAGATAAATTATCACTCAATCTCAGACCATAGCCTGCATCAATCGTAAATTCATTTGGACTTTCAACAATTGGTATGTCCAATGGATTTTCTAAGATATCAATTTCTCCAAGACTGAAATATTTTAAACTAAAACTCCATACAGATCTTTCAGAGTTTCTTTTAAAATAAGTTAGATTTCCAAGAAAAACATCACTAACTACACTACTTAAATACGGTGTGTAACTAAATCCAAACCCTGAGTTACTTTCTGAGAAAATAAATTTTGACTGATTCCAATGTTGAGAAAAATTATCAGCAGATGTTGAAACACCTTGATCTCCTAAACCAGATGCTCTTGCATCAGAAGAAATTAATAAAAATGGGACAGATGTAGTTATTACTCTCCTTTCCTTTTGTGAGTAGCTAAAAAACACTGTAATAATTAAAAAAAATTTTAATACTTTTTTCATTAATAGATTTGTAAATATAGTTTGAAAATCAGGATTTTTTTAATTTTTTAATCTCATTTTTTAATCTCTCAACTTCTTCAGAAAGTTCCTGTACTGAATTTATAAGAGGCATGATTAGCTGCTTGTAATCCATCCCTAAAAATCCTTCCCCATCTTCTGAAATAATACTGCTTTCGGGATCAGATTCTTTTAAAATATTATCAACTTCCTGAGCAATCAAACCATACTCATACCTACTCTCATTGTTTTCCTCCTCTCCTTTATACTGACTTTTACTCATTTTTAAATATGAAACAGGGTTTAATTTATTAAACATGAATAAGCAATTTTTAAACATTGAATTATTGAAATCAAAAGATTCTTTTATTAATCAATGATTTTTTTTATAATAATTTTAAATATTTATTAAAATTGTGGTCTAATTATTGACAATATTTTAATTTAATTGTTATTAAGATCAATCTTCATATATTTACAATCGATTTATGAAAAAAATCAATTTACTAGTTTTTATATTTATGTTACTAATCTTAGTTGGTTGTAACAGAAACAGTTATAAATCTGGAAAAAGTATATCACAAGCAACTGGATGGGAAGTAAATAGCGAAAGCGGTTTTCAGTATGAAGGTTTCAATAAATTCAAGGAGCCAAAATTTACACCACCCGGTACTGTGTTTATACAAGGTGGAACTTTTACTAAAGGAAATGTAAAAGATAACGTAATGCATGATTGGAACAATACACCTACTCAGCAGTATGTTAGGTCTTTTTTCATGGACAAAACTGAAGTAACAAATGTTATGTATTTGGAATACTTGGATTGGCTTAAAAAGAAATATTACGGCGATCAGGATACAAAAAAGATATATGAAGCAGCTCTTCCAGACACACTAGCTTGGAGAAATCCTCTAGGGTTTAATGAAGACATGGTAAATAATTATTTACGTCACCCAGCTTTCCAAAATCACCCTGTTGTAGGTGTAAGTTGGGAACAAGCTTCAAACTTTGCTAAGTGGAGAACAAATAGGGCAAATGAACGAATATTGATTGATAAAGGATATCTCAAAGACTCTGATTCAATTTATTATTCTGATTTTAATACAAAATCTTACCTTTTCAATCCATCAAATAATGAGTCAAATGTAGATTCTTTAGAACTTCCGAATGGGAGATATGCATCTGTTGAAACTGGACTTTTATTACCTGAGTATAGACTTCCAACTGAAACTGAATGGGAATATGCTGCTTTAGGTTCTAGCAAAGCAGAATCAAATAATTATAGAGGAAAGAAAAAATTTCCATTTGACTCTGAGTATACCCGATCGCAGAAAAAAAGAAGTCAGGGTGATATCTTAGCTAACTTCAAACTGGGAAGAGGTGATTATGGCGGTATTGCTGGATGGCCTGAGGGAGATGGTGGCGGCATTACATCACAAGTTGATGCATATCCTCCTAATGATTTTGGCTTGTATGGAATGGCAGGAAATGTTGCTGAATGGGTTGCTGACGTATACAGACCAATAATTGATGAAGATGCTAGTGATTTTAACTATTACAGAGGTAATGTATATACTGTCATAAATAAAGATGGTTCTAATTCAGATATTAGTTTTAGTGATGCTATGAAGGATACTACTTGGGTAAGACTTCCAAATGGAAGAATCAAACTTTTGGAAAGATTACCAAATGAATTAAGTGAAGTAAGTGTAGAGGATAAAGATTTGGATAGAATAAATTATACAAAATCAGATAACAGAAATTTTAATGATGGTGATATTGAATCAACCAGGGATTACACAAAACAAAAACCCAAAACAGCATTACCATCTGATGTTGTAATGTATAACGAATCACAATCACTCATAGGTAATGAAACCAGAGTTTTTAAAGGTGGCTCCTGGGTTGACAGATCCTATTATTTAGATCCAGCTCAAAGAAGATATTATCCTGAATACATGACTACTAGTTTTTTAGGTTTTAGGTGTGCAATGTCATACCTAGGTAGTTCAAGAAATAATGTAAAGCCAAAGAGACGTTAATTTCCTGATTCAATTTACACACTTTAACTATCTTTATTAAATGAAGATTGATCTTCTTTATGAACATTTAAAAAAGTGTAATCATCAAGTTTCTACCGATACAAGAAAAGTTATTAAAGGATCAATTTTTTTTGCTTTAAAAGGAAAAAATTTTGATGGTAACGATTATGCACTTGAAGCTCTAAAAAATGGTGCTGCATATTGTGTTGTAGACAATGAATCTGTCTCAAAATTAGATCAAAGGATTTTTTTAGTTGATAATGTATTAGGAGCTTTACATAAACTTAGCACATATAATAGAGATAAATCTAAATGTTATGTTATTGCCTTGACTGGCAGTAATGGAAAGACAACAACGAAAGAATTAATATATCACATACTGAAAACAAAGTATGACGTTGTATGTACTAGTGGTAATTTAAATAATCATATTGGAGTTCCCTTAAGTTTACTTCAAATTAAAGAATCAACTGAATTTGCTGTGATTGAGATGGGAGCTAACAACTTTGGTGAGATTGAATTTTTAACTAATCTAGTTAAGCCAAATATTGGTTATATAACTAATTTTGGATTAGCTCATCTTGAGGGGTTCATAGATTTAGAGGGAGTTATAAAAGGAAAAACAGAGCTTTACAATTGGTTGATAGAAAATAATAGAAAAATATTAATAAATGATGATGATGTTGAGCAAAAAAAGTTTATTAATGAGAATACAGTTTTATTTGGTAAAAATAATAACAGTAATTATCAATTTGAACAAGTTATATCTAATCATATTGTTTTAAAAATAAATGATGTGATAATTGAAACTCAGTTGTATGGTAATTATAACTTTAGTAATGTTTGCGCTGCAATTACATTAGGGTTAGAAAATAAAATTAAATTAAAAGAAATTTCAAGATCATTAAAAAATTACAGCTCTGAAAATAATCGCTCGCAAATAATTTCAAAAAATAATAGTGAAATAATTATGGATGCATATAATGCAAATCCAACAAGTGTAAAAGGTGCTTTAGAATCATTGTCTTATTTAGATAATTCTAAACTGGCAATTATTGGAGACATGTTAGAGTTAGGAAAAGCAGAAATTATTGAACATGATAAAATAGTGAAATATGCATTAGATCTTAATATTGATAAAATAATTTTTATTGGAACTAGATTTAAAAAATGTGAGATTAATTTTAAAAACTTTTACTTTTTTAATAATAAAACTGAATTACTTAATAGTAATATAAAACTTAATGAAAAGTATATACTAATCAAAGGTTCCCGCTCTATGAGAATGGAAACAATACTAAATGAACTATAATGAAAATAATTAAATACTTATTGATTACAATTATCATTTTTTCTTGTGAAGAAAACAGCTTAATAAAATGGGTAAATTATGACGAATCAACAGAACTTACTGAAAGTCTAGAAAATGACAACAGAAGGTTAAGATACAAGAGAATACAAAGTATTTCTAAAGAAAAAAATGAATTGGTTGAAGGGTTTGAAATAGAAATTTCAAAATTTATCAAAAACAAATATGAATCACATAAAGAATTGATTTTAGAAAGATCAATTCCAGAAATTCAAAAAAGTGTTATTGAAGGAAAATTAACTTATTATGATTTGACTTTATTTTATTTAAGTAGAATTTACCTAATTGAATTTGATAATAAGCTATTTCTAAATTCAATAATCTCAATTAATAAAGATGTTTTAGAAATTGCAAAAGAAAGAGACAAAAACTCAAAAGGTGAAATTAATTCTATATATGGTATTCCAATACTTCTAAAGGATAATATTGGATTTGATAAACTACCGACAACTGCTGGTGCCTACAGCCTGAGAGAAAACATAACCAAAAATGCTTTTATTGTTAATCGTCTTGAGGATAATGGTGCAATAATTCTTGGAAAAACTAATTTGAGTGAATGGGCCAATTATTTTTGTTTAGAATGTCCTAATGGATATAGTGCTATGGGTGGTCAAACTTTAAATCCATATGGAAGAAAGATTCTTGACACTGGTGGATCAAGCTCAGGAAGTGGAGTTGCAACTGCCTCTAACCTATCAAGTGTTTCACTTGGATCAGAAACTTCTGGTTCTATTTTATCGCCATCATCAGCAAATTCGTTAGTTGGAATGAAACCTACAATAGGTCATGTAAGTAGGTCTGGAATAGTACCCATTTCATCAACACTTGATACTGCTGGACCGATGACCAAGTTTGTTATTGACAATATTATTGTATATAACTCAATAATAGGTTTTGATGATAATGATTCTTATTCAAAAAATACAGGTTCTATAGACTTGGAAAAGGTATTTAATTCATCTCTAGAAAGTAAAAAACTAGGATACTATGGTAACTACTATGATAACGATTCTATTTATAAAGCAAATGTTGATTTTTTAAAAAGTAATGGGGCTAAACTGTTTGAATTAAATCCAAAATCAATTCAGCTTACTAATTTTAGAAAATTACTTGATGAAGATATGAGGAGAGATCTAGTTAGTTATTTAGAAGATTATGGTAACATAAGACTCGAAGTAAAAGATGTTGCCTCAATAATAGATTTCAATTCTTTAGATTCAATTGAAAGATCACCTTATGGTCAAGGAATTTTCAGAGGGATTTTAAAAAATCCATTTTCTGATGATGAACTAACTGATTTAAAAGAATCTTTATTATCTAATGGAAATCTTTACTTTGATCAATCTTTTGATAAATACGAACTTGATGCGATATTATCTATTAACAATTATGGGGCAGGCTACGCAGCAGCAGCACACAATCCTTGCTTGACAATACCAATGGGATTTAGAAAAAATAATCAGCCAGCAGGATTGACGTTTATAGGAAAATCTGGAACTGAACAAATCCTTTATGAACTTGGATATTCTTATGAAAGTATTTCTAAAAAAAGAAAAGCTCCAAATAATTAATTTGAAGCTTTAATAGTATTTATAAGACTTAATTAAACAGATAAATTTACATCTAAATCAATATCATCAAGAATTAACTTATCTCCAAGATTTTCAAAGAAAGTTCCTGATCTAAATTTAACATCGTATTTAGATCTATCAAAAGTCAAATTTGCATTATAATTATTATCGTCAATTTTAGTAATAGTAAATTCAATTGGATGAGTGATGTCTTTGATAGTTAGCTCACCATTAACGTTAAAACTTCCATTTTCTAAGCTATTTGAATCCAAAATTTTTAATGATGCTGTTTGAAACTTTTCGATTGAGAAAAAATCATCGGAGCTTAAATGTCCTTCAAGTCTTTCTTTAGATTTACCTTCAAGATCCTCTACACTAAGAGAGGTCATGTCAACAGTAAATTCACCACTAGTAATTTTTGAATCAACTATAACTAGGTCAGCTTGAGTTAGTTTTAAACTGCCATAGTGAGTTTTTGAAGTAAGTTCTGTACCTATCCATTTAATATTGCTATTTTCTAAATTGAATGATAGTGCAGTATCTTGAACAGCTACATCACTTTTTTTCTCTTCTTTCTTTGTAGTTGTGTTACAAGCAAAAGTTGTGATTGCAACAAATAAATAAAGTAATTTTTTCATGTTATTATTTTAATTAAAATTTCTAAAATCATGCCAAAATTAGTTGTTAAATATATAATCTAATGTCAACCCTACCATTGATCGAATACCTGTAGGTATTGCAGAATCGTCAACATAAAAGTCAGGAGTGTGATGAGGTGCTACAGTTGATAGATCAACACCAGGCTTTTGACCTCCAATAAAAAAATATGTTCCAGGTACTTTTTCTTGAAAGTATGAAAAATCCTCAGCACCTGTTATTGCCTTCATTAAACGAACATTTTTTTTACCATTGACTCTTTCTAAAGTTGGTAATATTTCTTCATATAAATATGGATCATTGAAAGTTATTGGATATGAAACTAAATATGTTATGTTAGCTTCAATATTATTTGATTTTGCGACATTGTACACAATTTCTTCCAATCTTTTTAGAACTGTGGCTTTCATACCATTATCCAACGTTCTTATTGTTCCAAGCATGTAAAGATCTTCAGGTATAATATTACTTCTTACACCACCATGAATACTACCTATTGTAACTACTGCTCCTGCCTCTGTTAGTGGTAAACTTCTACTAACAATAGTCTGTAAAGAATTAACGATTTGCGCCGCAGTAACGATTGGGTCCTTTCCTGTCCATGGTGTTGATCCATGAGTTTGCACACCCTTCAAATCGATTCTAAATTCATTCACAGCTGCCATAATACCCTCAGGACGTAAATAAACTTGACCTGCATACAATCCAGACCATACATGCAATCCAAAAATTGCATCAACATCAGGATTTTTTAAAACACCTTCTTTAACCATAAGTTCAGCACCACCTTCTTCTCCAGGGGGTGCACCTTCCTCAGCTGGCTGGAAAATTAATTTAACCTGACCAGGAATTTCATCCTTAATATCATATAAAATTTTAGCTGTAGCTAACAAAATGGCTGTGTGCATATCATGACCACAAGCGTGCATTACAGGAACTTCCTCACCATTATAAATACCCTTTTGTTTAGATGCCCAAGGAATATCAGCTCTTTCTTTAACAGGAAGAGCATCAATATCTGCCCTAAGTCCTACAACAGGTCCAGGTTTTCCCTCATTTAAAATTGCAACAACACCCGTTTTAGCAATTCCAGTTAGTGGTTTATATCCAATTTTTGTGAGCTCATCAGCAATTCTTGCTGCAGTTTTGAACTCTCTATTACTTAACTCAGCATTCTGATGAAACCAGTGTCTTAATTCTATTATTTCATCAAGATTTTTTTCAATTAGATCATTTACATGTTGATCAAAGTTTTGAGCAAAGGAGTTTAACGTAAAGATTACCAATATGAGATTTAGATATTTCATGACATTTTATTGAATATTATACTTTATCAATAAACATTAAAGATATAATAAAATATAATGTAAAAGAGAGTTGTGGGTGATACTGGATTCGAACCAGTGACCCCTACCCTGTCAAGGTAGTGCTCTGAACCAACTGAGCTAATCACCCGGAAGGTTGCAAACATATAAAATTTAGTATAATTATTGCTAAATATATTTTATGTTATTTAATGTTTCATATAATGATATAAAAATTAAAAATAAAATTGACAGTTTAATTGGTAAGTCATACTCTCTGCTTCAAAGATTAAAGAAAGGTGGTATTGGATCCGGAAAATTGACGATTACAAAAGCTGATAAAGAAATTGAAAATCTTTTAATTTTAGATAAAAATATCAACTATTGCAATATTGAAAAAAGAAAAAATGGAGTAATAATAATGTTTAGATCTCTTTTAGAAACATATGCTCTAGTTATTCCTTACTATAAACTGATTATTTTCAAGGTTACTGCTGATGAATATACTTTCAATATTGACCATAAGTTTCTTAAAATTAAGGTCAATAATAATAGTGATCACAACTTTATAAGATCAATTACAGAGGACAAAGTAAAAAATTCTTCCAGTTATATAACCTAGTTACTTGCTTTTAGTCTCTCTTGCCAATTATTAAAATTTATCTTTGGTAAATCCGGAACTGTTTTTAGTATTGAATCCATTTCAAAATGCTGCTTTATGATTGATTTATCTAAATTTTTTAATGAAAGTGGAAATTTTTCTTCCGGGTCTAATTGATAATTATATAATCTTCCATTTTTATACAGCTTATAACTTTTGTTTTGAATATAAACTGCTCTGTTCCTGTGTAGATTCCCCCACATGGGGTTGTAATAAGTGGTTAAATATTTTCTCTCTTCAAAATTCTCACCTTTAAGCAAAGGCATTAAACTAACTCCTTTTGTTGTCTTGTTTTCAACGTTTAAAAGATCCTCAAAAGTTGAATAAAAATCTACTAAATCTACTAATCCGGTTTGTTCACTTTTATTTTTTTTTAATTTGCTCCAACTAATGATTAGTGGAATATTAGTTCCATATTTGTTAGTTAATCCTTTACCGCCTTTGATCAATACATTTTTATTTAATGTATTTACTTTTCGATCTGTACCGTTATCACCTAAAAATATTATTATAGTATTGTCATCAATATTATTCTTTTTTAAAGCATTAACAATTTTTCCTACTGTAAAATCCATATAGCCTACCATTTCAGGGAAATATTCAGGATTATTTGAATTCAATCTGTTTTGCTCATTTTCCCAGTCTTCTGAATTTGGTGTTGGCAAAAATGGATCATGAACTAACATCATTGGATAGTAAATGAAAAATGGCGAATTATTATTTTCGTTAATAAAATCAACAATGTAATTAGAAACTATTTCTGGACCATAATCGTTAATTGATGTATCGATTTTTTTTCCATCATTTACCAATACAGGATTAGCAAATCTACTCCCTCTTTCAGCTAACCACCACAACATATAACTGTCAAAACCAAACGTATAAGGTCTTTTTAAATCTTTGTATTTATCAAGTTTAAATTGAACACCATTCAACTGCCATTTACCTGCAACTAATGTCTTATAACCATTATCTTGAAATAAATTACCAAAGGTCTTTTCTTTGGGATTTAAGTAAGTAAAATATTCATAATTTTCATGGTTAGGTTTACCCGTCATCAATTTAACTCTTGATGGTGTACATAGTGGTTGAGAATATGCATTTTTAAAATTTAAACCATTTCTAGCTAATGAATCTAAAACCGGGGTTTTAATATCATTTGCCCCATTGATACTAAGAGCCTCATAACCAATATCATCTGCCATAATTAATATAACATTAGGTTTAGTGAAATCATTTATATTACATGAAACAATAATGATTAATAAAAAAATAAAATTTACTCTGAGGTAATTTTTCATACTTTTAATGTAACAAAAATATATGAT
>MDTE01183947.1_pt1 | contig 24700 bp, 12 predicted proteins | sample 811231 | NCBI WGS metagenome assembly MDTE01 (sample SAMN05326651, study PRJNA326480) | marine metagenome | isolation source: seawater | place: Indian Ocean: Red Sea | collected 2010 | reverse complement strand
CTGGCGTCAAAGCCGTCCTCGAGCCAGTCCTCGATCACGCAGCCTCGCGCCTCGCAGTCACTCGAACCGGCTCCGAAGTCCAATCCGACGAACGGTCGCAAGATCGTGACATTGCGTACCTTCACGCGATGCCCGTGTTCGATCACGATGGCCCGGGGATTGTAGTAGTCCTTCTGGTGATAGATGTTGGCATCGACGGTCAATCCACGGATCTCGACGCCCTCAATCGGTTTCCCCGGCTTGCCTGACACCAACATCGCGTGGACCTGGCTGGCGGTCGTCCTCTCTCCCTTGGTGCCATTGGCGGCTCCGTCTGCCAACTTGATCGTGGCGCCTGGACCGCTGATCGTGACACCACTGGCCTCGACTCGGATTGTGCCACTGACCAAGTACGGCTGCTGGGCCGCGGGAAACACGACGGTGCCACCTCCTGCAGCAGCCACCCGGGCGATCGCCTTGTGGATCGCAGCCAGGCAATCTGTCTTGCCATCGGCCACTGCTCCCAGGTCGGTCACCCGAACCCGTGTGCCAGGCTCCTGCCGCAAGGCGACCGAAAACAGCGATCTTTGGGAATGGGTGGCAGCCAGGTCCTTGAGCCCGCCCAACCGGTAGCGATCGACCTGCCCACCCTGGGAATGCCAGATCTGGTCGGGACGTCCTGGGACAAAATCGAAACCCTCCAGGTGCATCCGGGTCTCTGCAATCTCCCAGACTCGTGTCGGTTGCTGGACCGTCTTGTCGAGCTTCGCGGGCAGATGGAACTCGAACAGCCCATCCATGCTGCCGAAGGTGTGGATCGAGAAGAGCTTTCCTCCGCGGATCCGCACTCCCTGCGAGAAGTGCATCGCACCCGGGTACCGGAATGTACCGGTCCGCACGAGCTTGTCCCCGGCGATCCGGTAACGGTGAATCCCCAGGTCACGCAGGTCACCGATCCACAGGTGCTCCCCATCGAAACAGACGGGGTCGATCCAGTTGAGTTCTCTGGTGATGTCCCACGTCTGCACGACTCGCAGATCGCTGGCACGAATCTTCGCCACCTTTCCGCGGTCAAGCGTCCTGTCGTACTTGCCTCCCTCGGGCCCATGCAGCAGGCCGGCCCACAGAAAACCGTCGTGGTAGTCGATCGCACCCAGGTGATTCACTCCGTCGACCTCAATCCGCTTCTGCTCGATCAGCTTCCATGTCTTGTCGAAACGGCAGATGGTCCTGGCATTCGATGAGAAGTAGTGCTTGTCTCCCAGCGCGAGTCCCTGGCCAGCAGATCCTCCGCCCAGGGGCCTCTGCTCCAGCAACAAGGACTCTGGCGTCTTGAGCCCCTTGTGCTTGAGCCGCGAGCGAAATCGCGGCACGAGATTCTTGATGCCCTGCTGTCGAGCAACCACCATCATCTCGGCCACCCGATCCACCAGCGGAAACTCCACTCCCGACGCAAAGAGCCGGGCCACTTTGCCTGCCTCGTTGGCACAGCAGTAGTTGATGCGGACCTTCTTGGCCCGGAGTTGCCTGGTGAGAGCCGGATCGACAGAATTTCCGCCGAGCAGTTGGATGAACTGGTCCCCCGATGCAATCGTCTCATCGACATACCGCTGGGAATTGGCCTGTCGCTCCATGTTGCAGATCTGGATTCCGGGATGAGTTTTCCGGGCTGCTCGGGCCGCCTCCGCGCTGCACGCCAGGAACGATTGGTGAGCACGACCGTGCGCCACAATCCTGGCAGAGACTCCCTGGGCCAATCGGGCCACCGACCCCCGCTGCTCCTTCAGGTGCACGTTTAGCCATATGTTCTCGGGCATCATGGCGAGGGCCTCGTCGAGCGTTGGAATCTTCGCCCCCGCAAACCGCTTGTGCTTGAACGACCCGGCGTCGAGTCCCTTGAGTTGTTTGAGCGTCATGGCTGAGACCGGGCCGGTCCCGTTGGTCGTACGATCGAGAGTCGAGTCGTGGAGCAGCACGAGTTGCCCATCCTTCGACAGCGCCACATCAAACTCGATCATGTGAGCGCCGAGCCGAATCGCCTCACGAAACGCCTCGATCGTGTTCTCGGGATGTGTGTCACTCGCTCCACGATGAGCACAGATCCCGCGCACCGGCATGCTTGCGCCAGTCGGAGTCTCCGCAGCCGCCGCCGAGACCGCACCTAGCGTCAGAATCACAGCACAAGACCGCGTCAACATTCTCTTCCTTCCAGTCATTCCCTGCTGCTTGCCCGATCTTCGATCCCGCGATCACACGTCGCCTGGGTGCTATTGCTCGTCCGCGGGCCTGATGCTCGTGCCCTCCTGATATCCACTGAGACAACAAACGACTTCAAGAACTCACTCGGTGCAATCCCCGAGGTCATGCGTCGTCGTGACGCACGCCTCACTGAGAATTTTCGCGGTTCCAGAAAAACGGCCAAGAATTCCCGACACCTTGCCGCATGACTCGTGGTTCTTAGCCTTGCGTCTCGTACTGTCCGTCCAGGCTGGGCCGCCGAGTCGGACCTGCGCATGGTACCGGGATCCCAATTGCGACGCCAACTTCGATTGGGAGGCGATCACAAGTTCAAACGAACGACATGGGCAGACTGGAAGTCCAAGCATCCCCACACGCTGCTCTTCGTGGGTGAACTGTCGGCACACGCGGGTGATCCCGGCTAGCGGCTCTGTTGCTGCGACACGAGGAATTCGATCAGGTCGATGAAGTCCTGCTGGGTCAGCCGCTTGTCGATCCCGTCAGGCATCGTACTGATCCGTTGCACCGACTCCTCCTCGATGTCGCTCTTGGCCACCTTGTGCAACTGGCCTTCCTTGTCACCGAGGGTCAACTCGGTGGGAGTCTCCGCCACCTTGACGCCGGTCAGAACCCGACCGCTCTCCAGGACCACCACCCGGGTTTGATAACTCGGTGCCATGGCCCGACTGGGCTCGAGCACTGACTCGATCAGATGGATCCGTGAGAATCGACGCCCGATCCCCGTCAGGTCCGGCCCGATGCGGCCTCCCTCCACGCCGATCCGATGACATCTCGCACACAGCCCCCGTCGCTTCAGGTCTCGGAACACCCGCTCCCCACGAACCGTGTCTCCCTTTTCTCGCAACGCACGCTGTGCGTAGGTCTCGAGCACACCAGGCAATGTCCGATCACGAAATCTCAGTTGCAGACGGCTGGGACGGTTCCACTCAACCCATGCCACTACCCGATTGTTGCCAGCTCGCAATTTCGCCTCGAACCGATCACTGTCGGGTCGGAATCCCGCGATGCCGTCTCGCCGATAGACGTCATGGCCATTGACCAGGAATCTCACCCTTCCACCAGCCGCCGCCAGGAATTCCACCTGCCGTGTCGACTCCGACCAACAATCCGTCCATGCGATACGAACCGTCCTGGCGCCGAGATCCTTGGCGCGAGGGAGCCGAATCCCTCCTCCCTCGCCAATCTCCACGCGTGTCCGGAGACCTGCTTCGGCCGGCGTCTTCTCCCTGGCGGACGCCCACACACTATCGGCCTCCGGCGGTGACATGACGTCCGAAACCCGCCACCTCAACAGTTGACCACCGTCTCCCTGCAGGCGTGAGCGGGCCTGGTCTCGCAGTTCTTCGTTTGCAACACGCCGTGCTTGCCAGGCATCCAGAACGGAAAGGACGCGTGCCTGGGCCGATGCGGACCGGTAGATCCGGGCCAGCGACTGCAACCTGCCCAGGTCAGACACCTCACCAAACCTGGCCAGGTAATCGAGTGCCGGCCCCAATGTCGCCTGGTCATCCAGGCCTTTTCGAGCTGCGTCGAGACCGCCAGACAGCTCTCTCCTGGCCAGCGCCGCCAGCCCAGCCGACCTGACCGCCGGATCGCGATCCGACGCCATGCTCACCAGCGGCGCGGTCAGGCCTTCGGCTGGCACCTTGGTTCCGAGTTGGCCGACCGCCCGGGCCGCCTCGATTCGAACCGTTCCCTCCGAGTCGGCAAGCCAGCCAGCAACCCGAAGTGGCACATCGGCATGCTTGCGATCCACGAGTGCCGCAACAGCTGCCGCTCGCACCGACCCCGACTTGGACTCCAGGGATCTCAGCAGCAGGCCCTTGTCATCCAACCCGTTTCGCTGGCCCACGTGCCGCACCACCTGCGACAGCACAGGCCCGGGTCCCAACCGGCCACCGATGACGACCAGCCGTGCTCCCTCTGTCCCCTTCCAGCGACGATTGAGAGCCTCGAGTGCTGCCAGGCGGTTCTCGACCTTGTGCTGGCGAGAGGTCACAACGTCTTCCAGGGCGGCAGTCGACACACGCGTCGTCTCGGTCGCCAGAACCTGCACCAGGGCGGCCACCGCCTTCGCATCGCGTTCCGTCCTCAGCCATGTTGCGAGCAGGTCCAGATCCACTGGAACGGCCCGATTCCGCATCGCGAGCAATGCTCCCACGCGGACAATCCGGCTCGTGTCACCCAGGGCACCGCCCAGCGCCGTCTCGATCGCCTCGGTCTGGTCCCAGGACACGGTGTGAGCCGGACGAGGCGGCGGACGGTACCCCCAGTACTTCCACGGCGCCGGTTTCTTCCAGATCCTTGTGAGCCACTCGGCGTAGTCACGACGGCGATCCTCGCGGCCGTCCTCCCTGAGCCTGTCGATTAACCCCTCAACGACGTCATTTTCAAATTGGTCCGCCACCGCACGCAGTGCCATCATCCGGGCGGGATGCCCGCTCGGCAGATCGAGCAGGGCGAGGGTCGCGTTCCAACGTCCCACCCGTCGCAGCGCCTGCTGTCCGGCATGCAGTCTCGCCGCATCAAACGCCATCGCCGACCGTTTCTTCAACCAGTCGGGCAAGCCGGGCCACTGCAATCGCCCCAGTGCCACGATGACCTCACGATGCACGGAGGCGTCTGCCGGCCGACCGAGTGCAGCCAGTCGCCTGGCGACGGCGTCATCACCTGGGGCGCCGGCATCCAGGCGGTCTCGGACCAGCACCGGGTCAGCAAGATCCGCTACGGCACGCACAGCCTGGACCCGCACTCGCTGGCTCGAGTCTGCGGCCGCAGTCTCCAGCAAGGCCGAAACCGCCTCGCGGCCACATGACGCCAACAACCAGACCGCATGCACGCGACGACGCACCGATGCCGAGTCATTGTCGCCTTGCCCGAGGATCTGCCGCGCCAGCAACTTTCGCTCATCCTGCGGACGACGCATCATGGCCGCCGCCACCGCTTCACGACGCAGACGGCTCGCGTCTCCCAGGTCCGCCACCAATGACTTCGTCGACGTCTTGGCTCCGGGCCAGTCCAGCTGTTCTTCGCGACCACGTCCTCCTTGGACCGCAACCCGGTAGATCCTCGCGCGGCCGCGTCGCGGACGCTGCCCGTCGCACCAGTCCGATATCAACAGACTGCCATCTCGAGCCACCACCACATCGGTCGGCTTGAATCCGTACGGATCAGTCGGTGCACCGCGAGCAAACAACCTCTCTCGCATCGGGGCAAAACCGGCTCCGGTCGCCCGACGGCCATAAAAAACCACCGAGCTGCCCCACTCACAAAAGAACAGACCTCCACGCCACGACGACGGAAACTGGCTTTCACCGTAGTAGACGCCGCCGGCCGAGGATCCTCGCCCGAGATCCGCCAGCGGTCCGAGCGCCAAGTCCGTACGCTCTCGGTAGTGATACGGATAGCCGTGGTCGGCGCCGTGCTGGCTGGCGTACACCCGGATCATGTAGTCGCCACCGTCATTCTCGTTGTCGCGCACGAAGACATTCAGATCATCGTCGAGCGCCACGTCGTAGATGTTCCTCAGTCCGCCGGCAAACACATGCAGGTCGCTGCCGTCCGGACGGCATCTCAGGATGCCGCCCTCCTGGAACAGCAACCGATCCCCCTCGGGCCGCTGCACGTCGGTGCCGTTGTCGCCCATCGACAGGTACAGCCATCCATCGAACCCGACCACCACGCCGTTGGCACAGTGCAGTCGCGAGTTGTTCTTTTCGGGCTCCAGCCCCAGCCCCCGCAGAAGGTCCCTGCGTTCCTCAGCCACCCCATCCCCATCCGTGTCGCGAAGTGATGTCAGCAGAGGAGCGTGCATCACGTAGACCGTGCCATCGTGCCACGCCAGGCCCTGGATCGAGTTGAATCCGCCCGCATAGACGGTCGAACGATCGGCGTATCCATCGCCATCACTGTCGGCGATCAACCGCACCTCGTCTCGACGCTCAATCTTGACCCCCAGGCCTGTCATGTAGTCGTGAGCGACCAGGAGAGTGCCCGGACGAGGTCCCAGTGATATCACCGAGGGGTATTCGACCAGGGGATCGCATGCAAACAGCGTGGCTTGAAAGCCCTCGGGCACCTGCAACGGGGGAAACCGCTTTTCCGTCTCCGGCCCCACCGGGATCGACGGGGGAGCGCCAAGAGAGTCCTCGGCCTCGATCCGTTCTGGCACCAGGCCTGCCAGGCAAGGCAGGCCGCAGACGATCCGCACCACCCACGTCAAGGCACGCTCACGCCAGGACCTCATCATGGCCTCTTCTCCGACAATCCGGGAAATCGACCATCCTTGATCTTCAACAGGTCGCCGGTGCCTCCGGGCAGGGTGATCGTCAACGTCCCGTTTGTGACGACGAGTTGTTCCACCGAACCGGTCTCGCGCGAGAGTCGAGCGACGGACAGAATCGACGGATCGAGCATCAATTGCACCGTGCCGTTGGCAGCGGCGGCCGACAACCCCTTGTCATGCCACAGGTTGGTCACCATCAGGTAATCCCCTCCGGCATCATCACGATAAAAACCCAGCAACGCGTTGCGTCCCCTGCCGGATTCCACGACCCGAGCACCACGCAACCATGCCGGACGCCCTCCGGCTGCAGGCCACTGGTACGATCCTCCCTCGGGAGTCGATGGCATGGCATTGGGAACGCTCTTGCCGTTCTCCTCGTGCTGACCGAGCACAAAGGCGACACCCGTGCTCTTGAGGTATCGCAACGCCCGACCGACGTGAACGACCTCCTGGTTCACATCACTCGCGAGGTAGTAGATCGGCTGACGCTCCTTTTTGGCGTTGATGAGTCCCGAGCCGATGGCCGGTCCGTAGGAGAAGTAGGAGATCCCGGTGAATCCCATCGCGAGCGGCGTGTACAGCTGGAATCTCAGGTCGCTCTCGCTGGGCGATCTCAAACGGCCATCGTGATTGTAGCCCTGGATGAACAACCAGTACGGAACACCGTGCTTCAGTCCGAGATGCCTGACCAGCAGCAGTGTCTCGTAGTACACCCGAGAGTGACCGCCGCCGGGACCGAGGGGATAGATGTCGATCATCAGCACGTCGCCGCGAACCTCGGTCGCAAATCGCTCGAGATAGGTGGCATAGAAATCACCTTTCGTGTCGGCCGGTAGCCCGTACTTGGCCGGGCGAGGATTCCCCTTGGGCATCGCATTGGAATAGACCAGCGTGCCGGGGAACGCCTTCCGCAGGGCATCACAGACCTCGCCCACCTGCTTCATGGCCGGCACGCGTGGCTCGTCATAAAACAACACACCGTCGCTGGTGGGATACGCGGCCCACAGCTTCCTCAGGTGGGCCACGTATTCGGCGACGTTCTTCCCGTTGTTCTGGTGCATGTGGTAGTGGATCGGAAGCCGTGCCGCGGAGGCCTTCTTGAACAGGGTCAGCTTCGGATCCCAGGCCATCAGGGTGTTCAACCCCGCGCCACGGTATTCATCCACGTCAAACAGCGGCTCGTTTTGAGTCAGCGCACTGATGACAAAACGGTGAGACCGGATCCAGCGGTGACCACGGCTGAGCTGACCGGCCGCCGTCGCGGTCCCTTCCTGCGCCGTTGCGCGCTCGGTGCTCGGCACCAGGACGGCAAGACACGCCGTGAGAATCACCAGTTGTCGTGCTCGCGGCATGGGCCAGGCCCCCTCCTTCAACTGCCGCGGGGCGAGTCCGCCGGGCAGCACAAAAACGAATCACCCGCGCGGCTCAGTTTCGCAGGCACCAGAACCGCCCGGCTTTCTCAAATACGATGTTGCTCTTGGTCCCGACCGCCGGCTTCAGAGGAAACGTCGCGACGCGGCCGTCCTGGGACAGCTGCGGCTTGACCCCTTGGGTGGCTTTCAGGGCCGCCACCAGTTGGCCGGCCTTCCGCTGCCCAAACCGTTCGGCCAACTGCTCGATCGTGGTCTGTTTCAGGATCTTCTCTCGATCCCGCGGCAACAGGCTCATTTCGATCGCCTTGACGTAGTCCTTCTTGGCGAGCAGGACCGAGAGTCTCGCAACCATCGCACGAAGCCCGGTGCGAGGGTCGAGGGCTTTGAGGATGATCGGGCCCGAGTGCGCGGCGAGTGCCTGGGATCCGGCCTGCGTGAAGTGCACGTTGGCCGGCCGCTGGATCTTCTGGAGGTTCTCCAGGGCGAACGCGTACATGTCGTCGGTGGGGATGTTGTGCTCACGCATGACCCGCAAGGCGGCCTCGTTGTACTTCACCTCGTCCCGTGGCACGCGCCCCTTGGCCCCCTGTGGCACGGGGGTCGTATTGCGCCAGACCAGGATGGCCCCGGTCTTCTTCAGCCGCTGAACCAGCCGCCGGAGATTCGCTTCGTACGCCTTGACCGGCACCTGTTGCCGGCTGCCCGCCTTGTTAGGATCGGCCAGGGACTTGCCGTCGGGGCCAATGTACTTCAGGTCATGCAGCCCCCAGTTGAAGTGGATCAGATCCCAGGGTTGTTCGCCGAGCCACGAATCGAGGTGCTCCAACCCACGAGTGGTCGGCCCGCAGTTTGTGTTGGGCCTGTGCACGTTGGCCTGCCCCTTGAGCTTCTCGCGTAGCGGCAAGGTGTATCCGATCGAGATCGAATCGCCTATCAGCAGGACCCGAGGCAGCGTCGGGTCGTCGGTGATCGGTGCGAACGGGGACTTCCGCGCGGGTCGTTTCTTTTTCGGACGGTTCTGCTGTTCCGACGTCGCATCTTCCGCCTGCCGCCTGACAGTAACGGTCGGGGGGGCTGCGAAATCCGAGGACAGTCTTGACGCGAGATCGGCGTCCGCTTCGCCGCGTTGCACCCAGACCCGGTAGACGAGATCGATCGTGCCCTGGCCTTCCACCAGGGTCCTCTTCCCAAACCACCCACCGAAGCGACCATAGGACCGCTCGGCCGAGAAACTCGGCTTGGGGTTCCTGGGCGTGTCGAGATAGATGGCCGAGTAGCGATGCGTCCCGAGCACAAATGACATGACGTGCCACGGCATGTTGACCATCGGCTTGTTGGCGGGAAAGTCGGGTCCCTTGCCCTTCACCGGGTTGCGAGTCGTTCCAGGTTCGCCCGTACCGTCGGGACGCACAAAGTAGGTCTGCTTCTCGTCCTGCCGCCTGGCCACCTCGTCGTCCGCACGGAACTGGAATCCAGCGTGCTGGGCGTCGCCGTCGAGAGTGACCGTACCTCTGACGCTTCGCAGGCGAGAGCTCCATTCAATCAGCGTCCCGCCAGCAACGGCCAGGACAGTCAGTTCACGCTGCTCACGGCAAAACGCCTTGCCTTGCCGGTCGTTCCAGTCAATGGCGGTGCGATGGCGCGCCATCACGGGTCCCTGTTCCTGGGCCAGCAGTTCCTTGTGCAGCTCGTGCTCGCCCTCGTGGCAGTACCACGTGTTGCAGCCTCCACCGTCCCAACTGCACTTGGTGAATCCGTAGTAGAGTCCCTGGTGGTGGGTGTAGAGACCGCCGGTCCCCTTGGTGACCAGCCGCCCTCCGGCGGGATCAAACACGTGATGAAAGGGCTTGTTGTCGAGGTCGCGCTTGGCAGGGTCGTTTTCGTACGCCTTGTACATGTATCTCACCACCGGCCGACCGGCCCAGAGAATGTCGGCGTGGCGACCGGGGGTGTCTTTCCAGGAGAAGACAGCCGACGGCGTTTTCGTCGCGCCGGTACGTTCGGCAATGCGAACGTTGAAGTGTGTCTTCTGGCCGGCGCCAAGATCCTTGAGAACCCAGTGCAATTCGGCGTAGACACTCTTGCTGTTGAGCAATCGACATGGGGCCAGCTGTGCCGGGACTGGCTGTCCGGCGGCATCAGTCATCACGACAACGGAGCCATCAATGTCCTTGGCCGGCAAGGGAGTGCCGGTGACCAGCGGCGTGTTGTGGCGGCTGTGTTTTCCGGCCGAGACTTCGATCCGCAGCCGCATCCCGGCATCGGCGGTTGAGCCGAACACGGCAGAGAGTGCGACGCAGAGACAGACGGATGTGCGAATTCTCATTGGCTGGGGCTCCTGTCCGGCGGCTGCGCCGTCGTTGTTCGTACCGAGGTCACACTATCCGCGTCCGCAAACGGACGCAACGTAGACGCGTTGGTCACAACGCGGACGATCACCGGCAAGTTCCAGGACTCGCTGGTGACTCGTCCCATCTGTTACCAGATGGGCTACGTTGGACTCCGCACGAGCTCAGGCGATCACCTGTTCCACGACGTGACCGTGCACGTCGGTCAGGCGGAAGTCACGGCCACCAAACCTGTAAGTCAGCCTCTCGTGATCCAGTCCCATCAGGTGCAGGATCGTCGCATGGAAATCATGGACGTGCACCTGGTCGTTGGCCACCAGGTTGCCGTAATCGTCCGTCTCACCGTGCACGACGCCACGGCGAGTCCCACCACCGGCCAGCATGCAGGTGAACGCGGCATTGTGGTGGTTGCGTCCCTTTTCGTTGCGAGTGCCCGACGGGGCTCTCCCGAACTCGGTGCAGATCGCAACAAGCGTGTCATCGAGCAAGCCGCGGAATTCGAGATCCTCGATCAACGCAGCCAGGGGGCGATCAATCTCGGCAGCCCGCACGCGATGGTCCTGCATGTTGCCGTGAGAGTCCCAGTTGGCGCCGGAGCCGGTGTGCACCACTTCGACGACACGGACCCCGTGTTCGACCAGCCGCCTCGCCGCGAGCAACTGCCACGCCATCGACCGACGATCCCCGTCGGTCACCCCGTAGCGTCGCAGCGTGCCCTGGGTTTCGCGAGATGTGTCGAGCACCTCCGGCGCCAGCCTCATCATCCCGGCAGCGGTCCGAAATGACGACATCCGTGCCTGCAACCGGGGGTCCCGCCATCGATCGCGGGCGTGTCGCTCGTTGATCCGGCGCAGCATCAATTGTTCCAGTTGTCCCAGCGACACCGTCGGCAACGGGCTCTTCAGGTGCGGCACAGGATCGGCTCCTGGCACGAGATGAGTTCCGGTGTGGTGAGCGGGCAGAAAACTCGCATCCCAGACCTGGTTTCCCATGTACGGCAGCGCCGAAGCCAACACCACAAACGGAGGCAGGTTCGGCTCGCTGGTCCCCAGTCCGTAGCTGATCCAGGACCCCAGGCTTGGCATCGGGATCGTCGTCAGGCCGCAGTGCATCGACAGCGTCGCCTGGCCATGGCTGATGTGGTCGTTGACCATCGAGCGAATGATTGCCAGGCGATCGACCTGTCGTCCCATGTGCGGAAACAAGTCGCTGACCATGAGCCCCATCTCGCCAAATCGACGAAACCGGAACGGCGAGGCATTGAGAAAGAACGGCCGTCCTCGCCAGTCCCAGGTCTTGCCATGATCGGCCTGCAACTTCGGCTTGTGGTCAAATGAATCGACGTGCGAGAGCCCGCCGGTGAGGTTGACGACAATCAGCCGTCTGGCACGGGGAGCCACGTGTGACCGCCGGGGAGCCAGTGGATGTCCGCCGTCCTGGCGCGCCGCGTGCAGCAGATCCTGGCGGATCGCTGTCGCGGAGCTCCCACTCCATGCGGCCCAGCCCGCCGATACCCCGGCGACGCGCGCAAGAAAACCACGTCGGCCTTCGGGGTTCCGGCTGGTCGGCTCGACGGATGCCATGCTCAGTCCACGTACAGGAATTCGTTGGCCGTCAGCAACAATCGACACAGGCTGGTCCACGAGGCCAACTCGATCTCGTTGGCCGGCACCAGGTCACGGTAACGGCTGGGGACACCACGATAGACCCTCAGGTCATCAATCTCACCCGCAAAGCACCGCTTGGGCAGCGTGATGCCCAGGCCAACCAGGAGCGGCAATTCGCTCGGCCGCATCTTCTCTTTTGTTGCCTGCACCTGGGCACGTTTGCCATCAACAAAGAGCGCCAGGAACCGTGGCGTACGAACCAGCGCCACGTGCTGCCAACGACCGGGACGCAGCGTCACCGCCCTGGTCAACACCCACGCCTCACCACCGATGCCGATCGAGCCGGTGAACTGGTTGGTCTTGTTGCCCGCCTGCTGCAATACGAAACCCCGGCTGCTTCTGCCCAGATGGTTGCCGAATATGTCGGCGTAAACGGCCTGGACCGCCGCGGGCCGCACCCAGCACTCCACGGCAAACGAGTCTCCAAAATCCATGACCAGTCCGCTGTCGACATAGTCGCCGTCACCATCCAGCGACAGACACTGGCCGCGATGTCCGGGCACGAACCGAGGGTTGCCGATCATCTTGCCGTCGTGGTCACCGCCGGAGGAATCGTCGGTGTTTCCGTCGAAGGTGTATTCGAGTTCCAGCTTGGCCGACACGCTCCCGTCAGCCACTCCGTTGCGAGCCGATTCCAGGGCACTCCCAAAGGTGGTGACGTAGTTCGCCAGCACATCGACCTCACCCGGAAACGGCTCCCGCAACCACGCCCGCCTGATCGCCTCACGAATCCGGTCGTTGGGGGCCTTCGATGAGGCCACGAGGCGTGAGGCCCACTGACGTGCCTGGACCTGGACGAATCCGCTGTTTCTCAGGTAGAGCCCCTGCAGTGGTTTCGACGAACTCTGCCGAATCACAGTGGGACGCGACGTGTCCGGTCCATCAAACAGGGTGAGAAACGGGTGCCGCTGCAACCGTTGTGTCATCAGGTAGACACTGCGGTGCTTCGATTCGTAGACCGCCTTGAATGGACCGTGCTGGCTGAATTGCCAACTGTTCTCATTCGGAAACGGGTGAGCCCCGGGCCGCGACCGATCCAGCGTCCCGGCGACCTGCATCATGCCATCGCGGATAGACTCGGCGTCCAGCCTCCGACGGTCATGGTGCCACCACCACCGGTTCGAGGGATCTCGTGTTTGAGCATCCCGGTATTCGGGATCTCCGGCATCAGCCGACAGCCGCCAGGCGCGCGACGTCAGGATCCGGCGATGGAGGTGCTTGAGTGACCAACCGTGATCGACAAAGTCGCGGGTGAGCCAATCGAGCAACTTCGGGTGAGTCGGTCGGTCTCCCTCGAATCCCAGGTCATCCGGTGTCGTGACGATGCCGCGTCCAAAGTGGAATTGCCACACGTAGTTGACCGCGACGCGCGGAGTGAGCCGGTTCTTGGAGCTGGCGATCCAGTCAGCCAGTTGTCGTCGACCACTCTCGCCAGCCGGGATCTCGAGCGGATCTCCGAACATCATGCCGGCCGGTATGCCTCGCTGGACGACACGGCCCGGATCAAAGGGATCGCCCCCCACCTGGATCGGCACATTCGTCGGGACCGCTTCCCGCATCGCATAGGCTCTCTCGAATCCGGCCCGACGCTCGGCACTCTTCAGGTCAAACCACACGCGTCGGACACTGTGATCCAGCTTGGAAATGTCCTCTCGGATCCTCACGTCCTGATCGTCCAGGCTGGTCCTCAAGGCTGGATCAAATCCCCCGCCCTTCCGAATGGCCTCGTAACGCCTCCGGTCACCAGCCAGTCGCTTCCGCTTCCTGGCCAGGACTTTCTGGACCGGGTGACCTGCGATCGTGCGATCAATAGTCGCCCTCAGGCCCCGGATCGCCGTCCGGTGTTCCTTCGGCAAGGACGCCAATTGATCAGGGGTGGCCATCAGGACCGATTCGCCGGCCGAGAACTGGGGAAGTTCCGAGCCACTGAACGGGTAACGGCTGCTGGCAAAGATCCCGTAAAATCGGTAATAGTCGGCGGTGCTGATCGGTTCAAACTTGTGATCGTGACATCTCGAACAACCAATGGTCAGTCCCAGCATCGACCGCCCGATCGTGTTGATCGTGTCCTCGATGATCAACTCGGGGTGATAGTGCTTGAAGATGCCGTTGCGAAGCGACAGGGCCAGAAAACCAGTGGCGATGATCCGCTCACGGAATCGATGCTCCGGGTTGCGGAATGCCAGGATGTCACCGGCAATCTGCTCGCGGAGAAACTCGTCGTATGGCAGATCTGCTGAGAACGAGTCGATGACATAGTCTCGATACAGGCGGGCCTCGGGAATCGGACAGTCCACGCTGCCGCCCTGCGTGTCGGCGTAACGGGCCAAGTCGAGCCAGTGTCGCCCCCATCGTTCACCGTACGCGGGAGACGCGAGCAGCCGGTCAACGAGTGCCCGCCAGGCCGTTTCGCTCGGATCGGACTCAAAGGCCCTGACGGTCTCGAAATCTGGTGGCAAGCCCCACAAGTCGTTGTGGAGCCGTCGCACCAGGTCGCGAGGCCTGGCCTGGTTGACGGGTCGGAGCCCCCGGCGTCGCCAGACGTCTGAAACAAACCGATCGATCGGATGATCTGACCAGTTCGCCGGATCGTCGGGAATCGCAATCGCCCGTGCCGCCGGGATCGGCTGAAACGACCAGTGGTCCTCTGTCGCGTCTGCGGCAACGGCGAGGCCAGGCAGAAGGAACAGCAACAGAGCTGTGCTTCTAACGCTTCCCATGATCCCATTGTCCGCTCATTGCGGTAGAAAAATACAACGTAGCCAATCTGGACACAGATTGGACGGACAACCAGTAACCTCCTGAAGTGTCACCACTTCAGCGACCACACGCATTGATTTTCTTCTGGCGTGGTGGCACAGGCAACCTCGGTGTGAAATGCCCACGGTAGTCTGGTGTCCAATGACACCCGCCGACGAACGGCTGCACCCGTCCCTGGTCGTCACGCTTCACGGCCTGGAATGCGGTGAAGAGCGTGCCGTCCCGGAATTGCACGGTGTTGGGTTCGGCGAGTGCATTGGAGATCGGCACATCGTCGCGGAGCACAATCTCATCACTCCAGGTCTTGCCCAGGTCGCTGGTGAAACGCGCCCGCACACCATACGGCACAGCACCTCGTCTCTGGTACGAACAAACGATCGAGCCATCCCGCATCCTCGTTGGCAGAGGATGCTTGGCGAGGATGGGTGAACGCGTGGCCGCGGTCCACGAGCGGCCTCCGTCTCGCGACGAACAGGTGAAAGCGGGGCTCGCCAGGCCAGTGCGGATCATCAAGAACATCCGCCCATCGGAGTGGATCACTGGAAATGTCTCCGAGAAGCCCGTTGCCAGCGGTGACAACTTTCCGTCGACGGCCCGAATCGCCGTCCACGACTTGCCAGCATCCTCAGAACGCAGGCAATAAACGTCGCTGCGGCCAAGCGTCTTGCCGACTCCACCGGTCTTCGGATCGACCGACCGTCGTTCCTTCCCGTATCCGTATCCCAGGAAGACGAGCGAGCCGTCGTCCAGACGACGCAGCGGCCCCCGGGCGACGAAGTGTGCAAAAAATGGCAGTTGCGGATGTATCTTGCGGTGCGTCCAGGTCTTGCCACCATCGCGAGACGACTTCAGCAACACGTCATAGATGATCGCGCAGTAGTCCTCGCGAGCCCCCAGGTCCCAAACGTGAAACCCCTGGTCCTGCAGGCGTCCGATCTCGGTTCGTGGATGCCGGATCCAACCGCTGCCTCCCATCTCGATCCACTCGCCCCCCGGCATCACGACCCGGTTGCGTGACAGAGCGGGGGATTTCTTGCGAGTCGGTCGCCACGTGCGACCTCGATCGTCCGACACCAGCGTCAGCTGAGACACACGAGGGTGATACGCATCCGTGTTGGCGGCGTCGTCGGGAAAGAACACCTGGACCGGCAACCACAGCCGGTCGTCCTGATCGACGTGTACATGTCCCTTGCTGAAGCTGCCGTACTTACCGCCATAAGTCGCACCATGCAGGATGTCGACCTCGACCTTCCAGCCAGCGGCCCCGGCTGATTGATGAAACAGACACGTGGCCAGAGCCACAACACACCATTGACCGCGGAATCTGCGAAACATCGTTGTCTCCCGTCCTCCTGGTTTCTCCACATCCACCTGGATTGCGAGCGTAGCCAATCTGGTCACGGATTGGACGAGCAACCAGCGACTCCCTGAAGTGTGACCACTTCAGCTACATTTCATGCCAACCGCGATCATCCACGTTGTGACCAACGCGGCGACAGGACTTCAATACAGCCAATTGACCGGTCCCGCCAACGCCTACAAGATACACACAACGTGCAAGCTGTGTTTCACGCTCACCCTTACATCCGGGAGTCACCACGATACCCACTCGTTCTGCCTGGCACCCTCCTGGTCTCGCTGGGACTCGTGGCGACGATCCCCGGCCGCCGAACCGGTCCTGGAAGACCGGATACACCAGGTCGGTCAACTACCGCATGTTCGAGAAACACCAACCCGTGCAATTGGCGAAGCCAGCCAACGCCGACTCGGTCAAGAGCCGTGGGCCGGTCGATCAGAGGCTGCCGGCGGAGACCTGAATCGTCGGCGTCCGGATCGGCAACCAGACACGGGCGATCCCGATTTCTTCCCTGCCGCCAGGCGGTGGCGTCATATCTGTCGTGATGGGCAATCGCGTTGTTGGTGGTGGTGGTATCCAGCCACCCGAACCGCCGCCACCTCTTCCTCACGTCTTGACACAGCAAGACCAAACGCCAAGAGGCCACTGGGGATGCGAATCGAGTGACGCTCAGCCTCGATGACAAGACCCCCCAGGCCCCGTTTGTTGACAAGCAGGCCGGTTCGCGTTGGGGCATCGAGGGCGGCATCCAGTCCGGGCCACTCAAGGGCCGGACACTCCAGTGGATCGACTCAGCTCAGTGCCACTGGCTTGCCTGGTCGGCCGAGTATCCCAGGACGAGCATTCTCTCCTCGTCGTCCGAAGGGGGAGCAGGGGGAGTAACCACTCCCCGGTGAGCCTCCTGTCGGCTGCCTGAATCGAGCGAACTTGGTAGGCTCGGCAGCCATGCCGACCAAGCCCACTCGACCCGTCCGGGTCGCCGCCATCCTGACCTGTTTCCGTCACCGGTCACATGCCAATGTGATTCTCGAGAACTTCCTGGAGCCCTACCTCTTTTGCGGGCGGCGGGTCGATCCGAGGCAGGAGTTCCAGGTCGTCTCGATGTACGTCGACCAGTTTCCCAAGATCGATATGGCACGCGGAGTCGCCCGTGACTATGGCATCAAGATCTACCCGACCATCGCCGGGGCCCTGAAGCAGGGAGGCCGAAAGCTCGCCGTCGATGCCGTGCTCTCGATTGGCGAACACGGCACCTATTCGTTCAACAAGCTCGGCCAGAAGCGGTACCCACGACGACGGTTCTTCAACGAGATCATCGAGGTGATCGAAGAGAGCGGTCGTGGGATCCCCATCTTCAACGACAAGCACCTCGCCTACCGCTTCGACTGGGGCCAGGCGATGTTCGAGACAGCCGGGCGACTGGGCGTACCGCTGATGGCCGGTAGTTCAGTGCCGCTGGCACAGCGTCGGCCATCGATCGAGTTGCCGCGAGGCGCACGCGTGGCCGAGGCGGTGTCCATTCACGGCGGCCCACTCGAAGCGTACGGATTCCACGCGTTGGAAGTCCTACAGTCGTTTGTCGAGGCTCGCCGTGGGGGCGAAACCGGCGTCACCTCGGTCGAATACCTCCGGGGACGCCAGCTGTGGAACGCGGCCCGGCAAGGACGCTGGTCACTGCCGCTGGCCGAAGCCGCCATGAAGGCTGAGTTGGGTCCGGCAGCCAAGGCCACGCGAACGATCCAGCAGGTGGCCGGTGAACGACGCACCACCTCGGACGGCCTGTTGATTCACTATGCCGACGGTCTAAAGGCCACGATGCTCAACATCGGCAAGAACGACACGAGATGGAATTTCGCGTGCCGGCTGGTCGGTGAGCGCAAGCCGCGGGCGACCTCGCTGTATGTTGGTCCGTGGAACAACCGCAACCTGTTCAAGGCGCTTGTCCACGCGATCCAGGACCACTTTCGCAACGGCCAATCACCCTACCCGCTCGAACGAACCCTGATGACGACCGGGCTGACCGACGCCATGATGCAAGCGGCGGTTACGCCCGGACGCCCGCTGGAGACGCCCGAACTCGCATTCTCCTACCAGCCCCGGTCGTTCCGTCGCATGCGGGAGAATGGCAAGAGTTGGCAGGTGATCACCAGCGACATGCCCGAACCGAGAGGTATCGACAATTCCGGAGACCGCTTCACCTCCTGATCTTATTTCGGCAGGTTCACCGCCGGGTTGCGATCAAAGAAGTTGTACGGGCGGATCTCGAACTGGTCCCACTTGGTCGGCATCACTGGCCAATCCTCGACACGGACCACGTGGTGGAACCCGAGCGTGTACCAGGCCACGATGTCGGTGTTTTCGATCTTGCGATCCTGTTCGGTCCACTGCAGCAGCCCGTCGCGTTTCTGGCGGAAAGGGTACCGCCCATCGGCATATAGCTCGTTTTCGCGCCGGGGAGTCACCCAGAAGTGGTAATGCGTGAAGCCGCCACGTCCGCCTGGATACTCATCGTCGGTCAACAACGTCAGCCCGTTGCCCATCGGGCGCAGGTGATAGCTGACCGGGTTTCCAACCGCTCCCTTGACCGACGGGTTGATGATCCGCCAGAGCCCCGGACGCGACATGTTCATCTTCATCCGGGCTTCCTTCTCGGACGGGATGATCTTCGGATCCACCACCCAGACCTTGCGACGGGGTGCATTGGGGAACGTAACCGGCTTGAGAGCTTCACGCAGAAAGCTGTTCTTCACACCGTCGATGTCGAGATCGAGTCGGTAGCAAAAGTAGTGATCATGATTGACGGCGACGGTGTGAGGAGCGACGAAGCGGCCATAGGGAGCTTCGCCCTTGCCGTCGTTGAGGTCTCGCCGTGCCACCGACTTGGCCTGGTCAATCCCGGTGGACCCCACCCGGACCCGAATCGCCCCGTTCTGCTGGAAGATCCAGTCAAAGACGTAGTCGTAGTTGCCGAGCGTCGCGATCGTACGCAGCACGAGAATCCGCCGTGGCCGACTCTCCGTGTGCTTGGTCACAAAATCCCAATGGCGCCAGGACATGGCTCCGGGATCGAGTTCAAACAGCGCGGCAGCCCGTTCAACCCGTTGCGGAATCCCCGTGATGTCTGCCACGACCGACGCAAACAGCCGTGCGTAGGCCGGGCAATCGAGTCCCGGCTCGATCGGAGTCACCAATCCACCGGCGTTCTCGCCAAAGTCGAGATACGCACGATCCCGCCAACCCATCGCGGGGTCCATATAGGGAACAAATAGCTCAGAGAGATGCCCCTGGTAGAGAATGGACCGGGTGCGATCCCCATCCTTGTACGTGACCTGCGACACCACGGGCCCGACACGCGGATCGATCCGAAAGTGGAAGTGCCAGTTCTGCCACGTGACCTCGTGTCCGTTGACCCGGAAACCCGGCCCCCGCGGCTGCACCGTCCGCAAGGGGGCAGGCCGCTTTCTCAGCTTGCCGACCGACCTCTCGTCAAAGTCGACCGGACCATCGGGAATCGGCACGGCACCGGTGTCGATCACGCGCAGGATTTCGCGACGGTCCATGTCGACCACCGCGATGAGCCCCTCGATGGGGCGTCCGTGAAAATTGTTGACGCCACGTCGCTGAAAGGCAGCCCACTTGAGCATTCGATTCGGGCTGTCCTTCGGGACATCGGTGAATCCCTGGCTGACCGGCGTGATGAACAGCGTCCCCTGGTCCGTGATGCCACGCTTCTTGAGAGCCGTGATCCAGTCCGGGTGTTTCTTGAGCTTGGCCGTGATCAAGTCTCTCGAATCCGACCAGTGTCCCCCGGTGTGAGCCCCCTCGACACGTCGCCAACGCTCCAGCTTCTTTTTGCGGACGTCAACAATTCCCTCGTACGTCTTGCCACCGCGTCGCGCTTCGATCACGGCGTGTCGCGAGAAGCTCTTACCCCGTTGCCACTTGAGCACTTCATCCTTGGGAGGATCCCTGAGCAGTACGCGAACCAGTTGCGTGTCGTCAGTCAGTTGACCGGCCTTGCTGAGCACCGAACGAATCGCCCAGTGCTCTCGCTCTGTCAGCCCGTCCAGTGGGTGAGAGGCCACCTGGGCGTCAGCAGTCGCCGAAGCCAGGATTGCGCCCAGAAAACAGATCGGAACCACGAACGACTTTCGAATCAACGAGACAAGACCGGCAACCATCTTCATACCCACAAAACTCCTGGAGTGCCGGCTCATATGCCGGGCGTAGATTGACACAAGTGCTTGGTATCTGACCGTAACACCACAGTGAGCACAAGCTGGTCGCCCGTCACGTTCGCCAATGACATGCTCGTGCCGCGATGATGTGACAAAACTGAGGAGATGGAGGTGCGTGTCAACCCGCCTCAAGCGAGGTCGACTATCACCCCTCCCTGCAACGCCAGCGGTGGGTACACCAGGCTCCAGCCAAATCATCACCGCTTGATGACAAACCCCGGAACACGATTGTGAATCCGAATCCGGGCAAAGTCATTCGGAAGAGCAGGCCCCGGCGTGCTGCGTCCACGTGCCACCTGGTCATCCAGCACGCGAAACAACTCGCAAACCAGCCCCGGATTTTCAGACGCCAGGTTGCGAGACTCCGTCGGGTCCTCGGCCAGGTTAAACAGTTGCACGAAGGCCGGATCTCGCAGGTCATCCCGTCGAGGCGATCGGCCAAACGCCTTCACCGCCTTCGTCCAGGAGACCATCGGCAGAGGCCGATTGCCGTGCCGCCCACCGGCACCGCACCCCGGATCGATGCACAACTTCCACTTTCCGCGCCGCACGGCAAATACGTTGGTCGACTGCTGGATCATTGTCTGCCGCGGCGCCTCCACGCTCGGATCCCTGAGCAATGGAAGATAACTGATCGAATCCCCCGCCTGGTCCGGTTTCAATTCGGCTCCCGTCACGTCCGCCAGCGTGGCGACCAGGTCATTGAGCCCCACCAGCCGGTCACAGGCACTGCCAGCTTTCACCACCCCCGGCCATCGCACGATCAACGGCACCCGGTGTCCCCCCTCATAGATCGCAAACTTGTAGCCACGGTAGATCCCACTGGGAAAGTGTCCCCTGGCTTCCATTTCGTGAACCTGCGCTGGAGTCGCCTTTCGGCGGAATCCCGCGTACGAGGCGGCACCGTGGTCCGAGGTTGCCACGAACAGCGTGTTGCCAGTCAGTCCGTGCTCGTCGAGCGCCCGCATCAGGCGGCCGACGCAATCGTCGGTTTCCATCACGAAGTCCCCGTAGACTCCCATCTGGCTCTTACCCTGGAATGCCTGGCTGGGACTGAGCGGAGTGTGGGGCGCGGTGAGGGCCACATAGAGGAAGAACGGTCTGCCGCGCTTGGCTGAGCCGGCGTGCCGCGAGATGAACATCTCGGCCTGCCTGGAAAATGTGTCCAGGACCTCTGTGTCCTGGAAGCTCGCCTCAGCCGGCCCGACCCTATTGAAGGCACTCCATCCTTTGCGAGCCGTCACGCTGCCAACCCAGTTGCCATTCTTGACGTAGGCGTAGGGGAACATGTCGAGTGAGCCCGGCAAAATGAACCCGAAATCAAAACCCATATCCCACGGCCCGAATCGGACTGGCTTCTTGTAATCAACGTTCTCGGAACCCTGGACTTTGCCGTCCGAGGTGGTCATTTCGAGCCCGAGGTGCCACTTGCCCACGTAGCCGGTCTGGTAGCCGGCACGCCTGAGCAACCGGCCGAGTGTGAGCTGGTCCTTCTTAAGACGGGGACCGAGGAAGCCCCACGGACCATTTCGGTTCGAAGCCCGCTGCCGCCACGCATACCGACCGGTCATGATCGCGACCCGCGACGGCACGCAGACAGCAGCCGTGCTATGTGCGTCGGTGAACCGCATGCCGGCAGCAGCCAGCCGATCCAAGTGCCTGGTCGAGATCTTGTTCTTGGCACCACCGAAACAACTCACATCGCCAATCCCCAGGTCGTCGGCCATGACGTAGACGATATTGGGCCGTTCGCCTCCGTCGACGTTGGCAACAACAGACAGCAGCACGATCAGAAACAACGACGACCTGAGGCGCATCAAGAGCATGAAAACGCTCCACGTGGGAATTGCTGAGCAGGGATGTGATGAGTTCTTCCCAGAGAGAATGACCGGACGGGATTGCCGGAGCAATCCGAAGAAGCCGATTCCCCGCAACCATGCCCAGACCGTCCACCGGACTGTCGATTCACCGGTCGCCATTGGCATCTTGACTCAGGACTCGGTCTTCGGACTATTTCTGCCGATCTCCAAGCCCCGTCGCGTGACAGAAAGCCACAGATGCCCGCTCTCCGGCAGTTCCTCTCCAATGTCGTCTTCCGTTTTGGTAAGCAGGCACGTGGTTTGGTGAAGACCTCTTTCCAACGGACTCGGCCGTACGATCCCGACACATTCTGGGACTAACAGTTCTACGAGCAGATTGATGATGACGCCACGACAATCAAGCGGGGTTGCGATCCGCTCGTCGCCGCATTCCACTATGCCTCTCTCGAGGCCTCCGTCCTCCAGGCACTCTCAGGATCAGGAAAAGTCCAGCCGCAATCACTCATCGACCTCGGCAGCGGATCAGGTCACTGGATCGATTTCTTCCACCAGACTTACCAGGGCATCACATCAGTCGACGCCTATGACGTTTCAGAGAAGTCGTGCGCCTACCTGCAGGACAAGTTCGCTGCTGAGCCTGGGATACGGATTCACCATGGCACACCAGCTAGCTTCGACGGCGGTCGGGAGATCGATCTCGTCTGTATGCTCGGCTGCGCCTTCCACATCGTTCGAGACGAAGAACTCTCACATCTGCTGAACCAGCTCAGCAGAGTCCTGCGACCAGGTGGCCTAGTGCTGGCCAACGACCTGCTCCCGCTTATCTCTCACGTGAACCAGTTTTCTCGTGATGGTCGGTTCTACAACAAGGTCGTCCGATCCCGACGGCGTTGGCGGAAGATCGCCCAATCGGCTGGCCTGCGGGCAAGATTCGTGACGAACCACGCGTGGTTTCGAGCTCCTGGTCGGATCCCCGAGGGTCACATCGTGTGCCTGGCGGCGTCCGGAGACGCCAGGTCCGATTCCATCGAAGTCGTCCCACCCGCCGCTCAGGCCGCCTGATTCTCCGCCGCAGGCCACCCCGGTGCCTCGAACAGGCATTGCTGATACACCCGGGCGTAGGCATCGGCCACGATTCGCAGATGAAATGACGACTCGACCAGTTCACGCGAACACGCCCCCATCGCGACGCGGCGAGTCGGTGACGAAAGCAGTTCAAGAATCGACTCGGCCAGGGCACCGGCGTCCCGCGGAGGAACAAGCAACCCGTTTGCCCCATGATGGACGACCTCGCGACATCCTGGCATGTCTGTCGTGACCAGCGGCAACCCCAGTGCACCGGCTTCGAGCAAGACCCGCGGCAGTCCCTCCCGAAGAAAACTCGGAAGCACAAACAGGTCGCTGATCGCCAGCAGGTCGGAAATATCTTCACGATGCCCCAGGTAGATCACGTCGCGAGAGGCAAGGACCTCCTCCACAGGAATCACTGTGGGACCGCCATCGACGGCGGGTCCCACCAGGACGAAGGCGGCACCAGGGAGCTTCTGCCGTACACGGCTGGCAGCAAGCAAGAACTGCTCGACGCCCTTCGGCTTGAGTAACCGGGCCACCATGGTGATGACCGGGCGGCCCGCGACGCCCAGTTCGCTGCGCAAACCAGCCAGGGTCGACGCGTCGGACACACTGCTGCGGAAGGCGTCCACGTCGATCCCCGATCCTCGCACCAACGATTCCCGTTCAGCGGTGACCAGCCGGTGGCTGAGGAAGTACTCGCGATCATCGGGGTTCTGAAAAATGGTGTGGCCCGACAGTCTGTCAGCCGAGCGTTGCAGGACGTGATACAGGGGTCGAAGTGCCAGGGCTAAAGGTGAGTTGCTGCTGAATATCGCTCCCATTCCGGTAATCGTGCGGACACAGCTTGAAACGCCAGCGCGACGTGCCGCGTGCGGCACCAGCAGCGAGGGCTTCGTGTTGACCGCATGGACCAGGTCGGGCCGATGGCGGCCAAACAGATGCGTGAGTTCCCTGACCGTCTGTGCATCGCCCCATGGGCTGACCGACCGCGTGAGAGAATACCGGTGAAACGGAATGCCGAACCGAGCAAACTCCTCGCTCTCAACCGGCCCCGCTGCAGCGACCTGGAACCCCAGATCCCGCAGCCTGCACATCAAGGGAATCCGCAACGCAACCCGGCCCGCACCGACAATCCAAATGTGGGGTCTGTGTGGCATCATATCTGGTAAGAACCTCGCGCAGGACCGGAACGGCGGAGCGAGGAACACGGGGCGAAGCCCCCACCACAGAGTCAGCCGAAACGCTCGCCTGGAGTAAGGGGCGAGATGTTATCGTCTTGGCCGAAACGTTACCAGATGAAACGTCGAGCGTCGGCTGTGACTCCGTTTCCTGTCACTCCAAGAAACGGAACGAGAACACATCGGCATCCTCGAGAACAAATCGCAGTCGCACAGTTTGACCGGCGAGCTGACGAACGTCGGCCGAGCCATTCCACGTGACAGTACGGTCCAGATCATCGCCGTAGATGTCGTCGCACTGATTCATCGAATAGCCAGGTATCGGACGGCCACTTTCATCCTGGATTTCCACTCGCACATCT
>MDTE01026720.1_pt1 | contig 24700 bp, 19 predicted proteins | sample 811231 | NCBI WGS metagenome assembly MDTE01 (sample SAMN05326651, study PRJNA326480) | marine metagenome | isolation source: seawater | place: Indian Ocean: Red Sea | collected 2010 | reverse complement strand
CTTGGGACTCGCCAGCCCATGGATCTTCACCGCTAATTCGCACACGCAACCCGAATCTTGTCCGCCATAACACCCATGCTGAGAAAGGAACTAACAGTAAGGCAGTTATCGTTGCCCAAGATGTTTGAGTTAAGACGCCTCTTAGAATATTGCCGAGATCACTCAGTAACGGGACATCTTTATCTCCAATCCATTTAAGGAAATTGGGTGTGTCATACCCGCCAGCAATGAAAGGCATCGTGAACTTATCAACATTCTCAACTCGAGGTGATTGAGTTACGGATCCTCCTTGGTAACCCGTGAAAATTTCCGATGACAAAAATCGCGCGGCGAAAGGTCCAAGGATATTAATCGCAACTCCGGAAATTATGTGGTCAACTCCGAAAGTAACAGTAGCGATAGCATGGATTAGTCCGCCAATAGCGCCACCAATAGCGCCGATAACGATTCCCCAGTATGGTCCGTAGTTGAAGGCTCCCCAAGCTCCGAACCAGGTCCCAAGTATCATCATTCCCTCTAATCCGATATTGATAATGCCAGCTCGTTCAGCGAAAAGTCCTCCAAGGCCTGCCAGAAGAATCGGGATGCTCCATTTCAAAGCCGTTTGCGCTGTTGTCATCGCTGTTAAGTGGTTAGTGTCGTTCTGACCAAGTTCTTGTACCAGTGTTAGAACAAGCACGCCAAGTGTTGCGAAAGAAGCCCACCTCGCCCATGTGGGCAGTTGCTTGATGCGTTCAAGAATCATTCTGAGTCTCCAGCGAGAAGAGAAGAAGCAAGTCGGGCCTCTTCACGGATTCTGTACCTCTGCACCACTTCATAGGCAATGACTGCTGCCAGAAGGATTATTCCTTGCATGATGAAAACGATTTCCCGTGATGCTGACCCTGTGACTTGCAGAACTCCTGAAGCTGTATCCAAGAAGGCGAATAGAAGCGCCCCAATCGCAATTCCTCCAGGGTGATTTCTTCCAAGAAGGGCAACAGCGATACCTGCGAAACCTAAATTGCCAACAAAATTCGGATTGAACCGGCCGAGTTTCGCTATTTCGGCCATACCAACAAGTCCAGCGACAACTCCGGAAAGCACCATCGCACCGAGAACCATGCGTTTGTCATTGACACCACCTGCGCGGGCAGCGAATGGGTTAATGCCAGTAGCACGGAGATCAAACCCGAACCGGGTTCTGTTAATGATGATGTGATAAAGGATTCCAACAGCGATTGCTACAAGCAAAACTCCGGTTAGTTCCTTGCCTTTCCCTATTTCGCGAGTGAATACTTCAAGCCAGCTGTTGATATTTGGGATCAACCCAGATTCATCAATAGGTTCCGTCCCCACACCCAGATTCGCTCCGGTAGAATCTACGCTTCCTCCTGCTTGCCATTCCCTAACAAGCCAAGCGATCAGGCCGGATATAGCTATGGCGTTTAACATTATTGTTGAGATAACTTCGTTGACTCCACGGGTTACTTTCAAGACGCCTGCGACACCAGCGTAAGCGCCTCCTACAAGCATGGCGACGAGCAGAATTAAAGCGATATGAAGAGCTGCTGGTAGGGAAACCGATGCCCCAACGTATGCTGCAACGATTGCAGCTAGCCGGTACTGGCCTTCAACTCCGATGTTGAAAAGGTTCATTCGAAAACCGATCGCTGCTGCTACACCGGAAATATATAGTGGGGTAGCGCGGTTAAGAATATCAACCTGGATTTCCAGTCTGCTGCCATATTCGAACATGTCGGCGTACGCGGAGAACGGGTTGCTTCCAGCGATCAAAAGAAAAATGGAGGAAGCCACAGTTGCGAAAAGGACCGCTGCAGTGGGGGCAGCTAAAGCGAGCGCTATTCGGCGAAGGGTGCTGCTATTCATCACGAATCAACGTCCTGTTCCGCGCCTGTCATGTAGGCTCCTAAACTCCGTGGGGTAATTTCTGAGGGGTCTAACTGGGCAACTATCCTTCCTCGGAACATCACGACAATTGAGTCAGACAAACCAATTAATTCGTCAAGATCTGCTGAGATGAGTAATGTCGCTAACCCTTGTGAACGTGCTTCTCTAATTTGTCTCCATACAGATGCCTGAGCGCCAACGTCAATACCGCGTGTGGGGTGGGAAGCAACCAAGACTGATGGTTCAGAGACCATTTCACGGCCAACGATTAACTTCTGTTGGTTTCCTCCAGAGAGTGCATGTGCTGACACTTCAACGTTTGGAGTTCTAACATCATAGTCTTCGCGTATGCGCTCAGTTTGTGAGCGGGAACCTTCCCTATCGATGAACCATTGACGCCAACCCGTAGAGAAAGGCCTTGATGTCTGATGACCTATAGCTGCGTTCTCCCAAAGAGGTGCGGTGAGTAACAGGCCTTCCTCTTGTCTGTCTTGGGGGATGTAGCCGAGACCATTTTCTCGACGCGCTCGAACAGAGAAGTTGGAAATACCTTTACCCATCAAATAGATCTCACCGGTACTTATTTTTTGCGTCCCTAAGATTGCCCCGACAAGTTCATGCTGGCCGTTGCCTTCGACACCTGCGATTCCGAGAATTTCTCCGCGCCGCACTTGAAGGGAAACATTTTCTACAACTGCACGATCGTCGTCGTCAAGGACAGTTATCTCATCTACAGAAATACCGACAGTGTCATCAACGTTCGAATCTGTTAATTGTGGCTTCGGTAGTTCCGATCCAACCATTAATTCCGCTAAGTCTGAAGCGGACACATCGTTTGGTTTAACAGTTGCAACAGTTTTTCCTTGTCGGAGGACTGTGATCGTATCGGCGATTTCAAGGACTTCTTCGAGTTTGTGATCAATAAAGATGATCGTCGCACCGTTTGCCTTTAGTTCTCTCATGTTTCGGAATAGTTCTTCAACTTCCTGAGGGACAAGTACCGCTGTAGGTTCATCAAAGATCAGAATCTTTGCCCCTCGGAATAGAACCTTTATGATTTCAACCCTCTGTCTTTCCCCAACCTCAAGAGTTTCAACCAAGTCATTCGGGTCAACTGTCAATCCGTAGGCCTTCCCGACTTCTTCAAGATGCTCGCTCGCTCCAGTAAAATTAATAAGCCCGCCGGTTTTTACGGGTTCTGCTCCGAGAATTACGTTCTCTAGGACCGTCAGTTGGTTGGCGAGCATAAAATGCTGGTGGACCATTCCTATTCCAGCATCAATAGCATCATTCGGTGAGTCAAATGTCTGCTCTTCGCCGAAAAGCGCCATGGTGCCTTCGTCCGCCGGCTGCATCCCGTAGAGGATCTTCATAAGCGTTGACTTTCCAGCCCCATTCTCTCCGCAGACAGCGTGAATTTCACCCTCTGCAACGGTGAGATTCACATTGTCGTTCGCGAGAACTCCAGGGAATCTCTTGGTAATCCCTCTAAGTTCTATAGCGTTTGGCACACTTTCTCCTTAAAACAACGAGCGAGACTGGTACTTTCATACACTACCTAGTTTCTCAACTGGGGTGAAGTACCAGCCTCACTCGTTTTAGGTTTTATTAACTAAACCTTTCGGTTACTCCATTGAGCTCGGAACAACTATTTGCCCCGCAACAATCTGCCTCTTAAAGGCTTCTAGTTGGTCAACAATGTCGTCAACGAAACCACCTGAAGTGGAATATCCGACGCCATCATCGCTCAAGCCAAAGGCAGTTTGTCCTGCTTGGAACGTACCGTTGATATGGGATTGGATCGCCAGATAAACAGCGTTGTCCACTCTCTTCAACATTGAAGTAAGGACATATTCCTGAACTTCTGCGTCAACGGTGTTGTACTGATCGGAGTCAACTCCGATACCCCAAACCTTTGATCCAGAGGCTTCGCTTACTTCTTTAGCAGCTTCAAAGAGCCCTGCTCCAGACCCTCCAGCTGCGTGATAAACAATATCAGCTCCATCTGCGTACATCGCAGCTGCAATTTCCTTAGCACGATCCGGGGCGTTAAAGCCATCGAAATCAGGGAATTCAGTGATGTACTGGGAAATGATATTTATATCTGGGTTCACTGCCTTAGCACCAGCAATGTAGCCAGCTTCAAACTTCTCAATTAGACCGAAGCAGCAGACACCGCCGATGAAGCCAATGGTGTTACTTTCAGTCTTCAAGGCAGCAGCAGCACCCACGAGGAATGAACCTTCATGCTCCGCGAAGGTAAGACCTGCAGCGTTAGGTGCGATTGGTCCTCCGGTGTCGAAGTTGATCATCGCATCATCAATAACCGCGAAATTGGTGTCCGGGTTATTTGCAGCAACTGTTGCAGCATCACCAGCGAACAAGAATCCAACGGCGATAACAATTGGATTGTTATCTGCTTGCAGTTGGAGAAGTTCAGCACGGTTCGATCCATCATCGTTAGGTGAGGATTCTGAGTAACTGATACCCAAGCTGCATTCTGCTCTGTCAATACCCGCAGCTGCGGAGTCGTTGAACGATTGGTCGCCTCGGCCACCAATGTCAAAGACGAGACCAGCTGTAACATCGGTTGCATCCACGACACAAAGGTCAGTACCACTAAATCCAATTGATGAGTCAATGTACTCATTGGTGAAGATATCAGCTGTGGTGATTCCGCCAGTATCAATACCAGCGCTAGCCATGATATCAATCACTTCTTGTACACGATCCGCTTCCATATCGCCGACGGTGTCATTTGGACCGTTTCCGACAAGGCCAAGGCTCTTCTGAGCATTTACGGAGAACTTCGCCAAACCATCGCTATAGACCCAGAAACTTCCGAAGGTAGCTACAGCGTCAATGATGATTGCATTAGCTGTTGCTGGATCTTGGATAAAGCTTACGACAGCCCTTTGAATTAGAGGTACGAGTGCTTTCAAGCAATCATCCAGTTCTGCTTTCTCGGCTGAACGGATAGCAATTGTTTGTGAATACACAGGGAAACCAGCATCATGAAGCAGTTGTAACTTCACTGGCTTGCCCCAGTCTGTGAACACATTTTCGTAGTCGTATGGCTCTGCTGAAGCGAAACCTTGCTGGGCGATTGAACCGCCATTGGCAATGAAGTTCGCCGGGGAACCATCATATGACGGGTCAACTTGGTCAGCTGACCAGATCCCTTGAGCGATGAATACCTCAGCGAAAACGCCGCCACCGAAGACACTAATGGTGACACCTTCGTCCCCAAGGTCCTTAAGTGACCTGACATTTGGATATGTTTCTGGATCCCACATAACCATCTGCGGGTTCTTCTCTAATGGTGCTACAACTGAAAGCAGTGGCGCACTAGAAAAGAACGTCACCTGTGCTTCAGTGTTCGCATACCCAAGAGTGATTGAATCATCCGTGTACATGTAACTCGCGACAGGGGAGAAGCCAATTGCTGGCCCACCAGTACGAACCTCAAGGCCGATACCTGTATCGGTTCCGCCATCGTGCAAGGTGCCTGAAACAATCAGATTCTCAGAATCGATTGAATATGCACCGTCACCGAAGAGTTCGTACATTGCTCCGTGCTCTGCCTCAGGGAACCAGTCTGTTTGGATCGCTATTGGGTCAGGGCAGGAACTTAGGTCCCCTCCGCTAGCTGCTTCTTCGCTAGAACCTTCGCTACTACTACTAGAACTTTCACTCGAACTTTCGCTAGCACTTGAACCATCATCGTCGTCGTCACCACAGGCGGCGGCGAACATGGCAAATACAGCGAGAAGGGCGAGTAACAACTTCCATTTTTTACGCATTTTTTCCCTCCACGTAATAAGACAGCCGGTATCTTTCCGACTAGCGATACAACTTAGTCGTGTTAATCCAATCGCGCCCATCAAACTAAGAAAAGTTTCACAACCTGCCATTTGTCTGCTTCCGCGCTAGCATCAACAATTAGGAGAAGCAGAATGACAGCAACAGAAGCTCGAACCGATGAAGAAATCCTTGACAGAGCCTCAATGGACGATGTTGATTCAATAGCGGAATTCAATCCTGACCCTGTTGAAGTGCTTCATGCGGTGAAAGACCAAGCCGATGCGCTTTTCACCTGGGATTATGAAAAAGGTGCCCGGCCACGGCTTGATAAACTCTACGAAAAAGCAAAAAATTCTCAATGGAATGCACAAACAGACCTTGACTGGTCGATAGAAGTAGACCCTCTTGCGGCATTCAGTATCTTTACGGAGTCTTCAAATGTTGGTACTGGGCATTGGAGGGACCATCCTGACTCCCCAGCAAAGAATTGGGGAGATAAAGAGTGGGACCAATTCAGCATCGAATCATTTGCATGGCGACTTTCGCAATTCAAGCACGGGGAGCAGGGCGCACTACTTTGTACAGCGAAGATCGTGGAGACCGTGCCATGGATTGACGCTAAATACTATGCAGCCACTCAAGTAGTTGATGAGGCACGACATGTTGAAGTCTTTGAAAAGTACATCGACGAGAAAATTGGCATCAGATATCCGGTTAACCCACACCTGCAATTACTCCTTGATGACATAATTAACGACAGTCGCTGGGACATGACATACCTTGGTATGCAGATTATGGTTGAAGGGTTAGCCCTCGCAGCATTCGGGTTAATGCATCAAGTTACGACAGAACCGCTTCTTAAGAAACTCCTTCGCTATGTAATGGCTGATGAAGCCCGTCATGTGGCGTTTGGGGTGCTTAGCCTACAAGAGGTCTACCAGGACATGACAGCGAAAGAAGTACGAGAGCGTCAAGAATTCGCGTTTGAGGCTGGGATAAGAATGCGAGACCGCCTGCTCCAGCAAGAAGTATGGGACAGAATGGGGTGTAACGTAAAGCAAGCCGTTCAACACGGGCTCAATATTCCTGAAGAAGATGCTTTTTTCAACCAGTTGCTTTTTTCAAAAATCGTCCCGAATTGCAGAAAACTAGGACTTCTAGATGCGGGTGATGGATGGCTCAGAGAAAAATACACCGAAATCGGCGTGATCGAACTTGAGCACCTTGAAGACACGGGTGAGGAATATCAAGCATTCACACTCGAAGATGCCCCCGAAATAACAGCCTAAAGGAAAGAACGCAACTCAGCCCAGAACCCAAAAGGGCAGCAGCGAGGATCTAAGAATTACGCCCTAAGTTCGGCTTCCGGCCGTGGTTGGCCTTCTTACGCCTAGCATTGGCCTTCTTTTTCTGTGTTCGTTTCGACATTGGTCCTCCGAATCCTTTACTACCATACCGCAAGGTTCAACAACTACCGACATCAGGCGCTACCCTCGCATGAATGGAAAAGTTTGGTTTTGTCGGCCTCCCTAACGCTGGGAAGTCATCTCTTTACAACGCACTTACAGGAGGGTCCGCTCTAGCAGCACCCTACGCATTCGCAACCACTGACCCAAATATTGGGGTAGCGAAAGTCGCGGATCACCGGTTAGAACTTCTCACCGAGATGAGTTCATCAAAGTCTTCCATCCATGCCAGCGTCCAATTCACCGATATTGGAGGGCTGGTTGAAGGCGCAAGTCATGGAGAGGGTTTAGGAAATCAGTTCCTCGGGAATATAAGGGAAGTTGATGCGATTGTGTATGTTCTTCGAGCATTTGAAGATGAAGATGTCCCCGGAATTCCTGACCCACTCGAACAATTGCGAATCCTTGAAATAGAACTCACCCTCGCTGATCTTGAAACAGTTGAGAAGCACGCCACCAAAAGATTAAAAGCTGCACGTCTGGATTCGTCACTCCATGAGGAAGTGTCCGCTCTTGAAAGTGCAATGGAAGCACTTTCTCAAGGAACGCCCCTATATAGAAGCACTATAGGCAAACAGGAACTCCAACTTCTCAGCCCGTATTTCCTTCTCACGGCTAAACCAGTTATGGCGATTGTCAATATCGGAGAAAATCAACTCCAAAACACCGGACCTACCGAAAAAGTGTCAGCTGAACTCGGAGAGTCAGCTGACGTGATCAGTATCTGTGTTCAATTAGAAGCAGAAACAAGCCAACTCCCTGAGAATGAACGCGCAGAGATCCTTGAAGGACTTGGACTCGGCGACGGGGCGTTACCTCGATTTATCCAACGCGCCTACCATATTCTCGGCCTCCGTACCTTTCTCACTACAGGTGAAAAAGAGAGCAGAGCATGGACCTTCAGGTTAGGCTCAACAGCGCCCGAGGCGGCTGGAAGGATCCACACTGACTTTCAGAAAGGATTCATTCGCGCCGAAACTATCCAGTGGAATGAACTGCTTGAAGTTGGAGGTTGGACAAAAGCTAGAGATCTAGGAAAAGTCCGGATTGAGGGGAAAGACTACATTGTCCAAGATGGAGACGTCATGGAATTCAGATTTAACGTATGATCATGCAAAGTAAAACTCGACTCGGGAAATGTATGCTGCGGAGTCTTCGAAATGCGAAAGACCACTATCAGAATGACATCAGATAAGTACTCAGGTGAAAGCCAAACAGATACGAAACCGGCGCTCGTTTTAATAGCTACGCCGATAGGCAATCTCGAAGACATCTCGCTAAGGGCCTTAAAAGAGTTACGGAACGTAGATCTCCTTTGCTGCGAAGATAAAAGAAGAACAGGAAAACTCCTAGAACTTCTTGAGATTCAACCACGCCCCCAACTCTTCCTGATAAACGAATTCACCGAAAGAGCGAAAAGTCAGGAGATCATCGACAAGGTACGCGATGGAATGAGAGTCGCACTGGTAAGTGACGCAGGCCTTCCTGGGGTTTCCGACCCTGGCGAGTTTATTGTCAAAGAGGCAGTTAACCAAGGAGTTATCGTTGAAGTTATTCCTGGTCCATCGGCAGGGATAACCGCCCTAGTGGCAAGTGGACTATCAACGTCAAGATACGTATTCCAAGGCTTCATTCCAAGAAAGGGGAAGAATCGGAAGGAAAGACTTGAAGAGATACGTTCAGAAACCAAAACGACAATCATATATGAATCAGGGAAACGTCTCCGAAGCACAATAGAAGAACTAGAGGAAATCTGTGGCCAAGAGCGACAGGTATGTATAGCGAGAGAATTGACCAAAATCCATGAAGAGTACATTCGGGGTTCACTTACAGAAGTAAAGGCACGACTAGCAGCAATTACTAGTAAAGGAGAATGCGTCGTTATCATTGATGGATACCGACAGGATAAAGCAGTAGATGAAGATGACCTCGTTAATGCCTTAGCTGAACTGCGCAATCAGGGGAAAAGCAACCGTGACGCGGTAAGTGAGGTTTCAAAACAATATCAAGTCAGTAAAAGACGAGTGTATGAACTTTCTATAGATAAGTTCTAAGACTCCGGTAAAGTCCCCAAGCGGATACCCTATTTACTATGACAACTCCAGTACTTGTCGCGGTAGCGTGGCCATATGCCTCTGGTTCCCGTCATCTAGGTCATTTAGCGGGCGCTTACCTTCCAGCCGATATTTTTGCCCGACAGCAGAGAATCATGGGCAATGAAGTGCTTATGGTAAGTGGGTCGGATGTTCACGGTACACCTATAACCGTCCGTGCAGACTCAGAAGGTGTAACTCCGCAAGATATTGTTGACCGTTACCATCAAGAATTCCTTTCACAATGGGAAGAATTAGGAATTAATTGGGACCTTTACACCACAACGGGAACACGAAATCATGCTGATGCCACTCAAGAAATGTTTCTTGCTCAGCTAGAGAATGGGTACATAGATCGAAGAACCACAAAGCAACTGTTCGACCCTCAAGCGGAACGGTTTCTCCCTGATCGATATGTAGAGGGGACTTGTCCTCATTGCAGTTATGACGAAGCTAGAGGAGACCAATGTGACAACTGCGGAAAAACATATGATGCAACCGAACTGATTTCCCCGAAATCGAAACTATCCGATGCAACTCCAGAAACCAGAGAAACCGAACACTTCTATTTCCGATACTCCGACTTTAACGATGCTTTGAGCACGTTTCTCAATCAGAAAAAAGGTTGGCGAAACCACGTTTTAAATTTTGCGTTGGGATGGCTAAATGACGAAGGGTTACTAGACCGGGCGATTACACGTGATCTTGATTGGGGAGTTGAACTGCCAGTAGATGACCTTGGCGATGGGAAAAGGATCTATGTATGGTACGACGCAGTCATTGGGTACCTATCCGCATCACAGGAATGGGCAGAAAAAACAGGGGAAAAAGAAAAGTGGAAACATTGGTGGCACAATGACAGCGCTAGACACGTCTACTTCATCGGGAAAGACAATATCCCATTTCACGCTCTTTTCTGGCCGGCACAACTAATGGCTACGAAAGAGGCAGTGGGAGGAGCAGAACTTCACTTACCTGATGATATCCCCGCGAACCAGTACGTGACATTCAAGGGAGGCAAGGCCTCCGCGAGCAGGGGGGTAGGGCTAACAATTTCCGACGGCCTTGAGAAGTATCAGCCCGACGCTTTACGGTATGCGCTAGCAGCGAATTTCCCTGAACAAGCAGATACGGAGATCTCAGAAGAAGAAATAGTCCGTCGGATCAACGATGAACTTGTTTCAAACTGGGGAAATCTCGTGAACAGGGTCTTATCAATGGCACATAATAACAGTGACCAGTCAATCCCCACTCCGGGATCCTTAACCGAAGATGATCAAAACCTTCTCCACCAAGTTGATGAGTCATTACGAATCTCTGCGAATCAATTTGAAAAGGTTGAACTCCGCGCTGCCCTGCGGACCGCAATGGAAGCAGCTCAGGCAACGAACAAATATCTCAATTCAACCGAACCATGGAAGGTCCTGAAAACAGATGAGCAGAGAGGACTGACGATTCTTTATGTAGCGCTAAGTGCGATCAATGGGATACGTACAATATTCAGCCCATTTCTTCCTTTCTCCAGTGAAACACTTGATGCGATACTCGGAAAGCAAGATGGATGGACCCGTCAAGAATTAGAGCCAGGGGCACCATTGCCGAAGCCAATACCACTGTTCCGCAAAGTAGAAACCGATGAATCAGGTAGTTGAAGAAGCGAAATGGGTGGATAATCACTGCCATATATTCGAACAAGATATTGCAGAAGCAGAAATCCAGAGAGCGATTGATGCAGGCGTCAGGAAATTCATCAATGTTGGGACTGATCTTGAGACCTCCCGAACAGCGATAGACCTTGCAAAAATGTATCCCCATACAGTCTTTGCTACAGCAGGTCTTCACCCACATGAGGCAAGCCATGGATTGATCGGAATAGAAGACTTGCTCACAACCCCTCAAGTGGTGGCTGTAGGTGAATGTGGACTCGATTTCTATTACAACCACTCGCCCCGAAACGAACAGGAGAAAGTCTTTGCCCAGCAGATCGCCTACGCAAATGAAAAAAATATGCCATTGGTAATCCACTCAAGAGATGCGTGGGATGAAACCTTTACTATCCTAGATAGGGAAGGGGTGCCATCACGAACAGTATTCCATTGTTTTACTGGAGGACCCGAAGAAGCTTCAGAAGCCATAGCCCGTGGAGCTTTACTTTCTTTCTCAGGGATCGTGACCTTTAAGAACGCTCAAGAAATCCGAGAAGCCCTCAAAATTACCCCAATCAATCGGATATTAATCGAGACTGATTCACCTTATTTAGCACCTGTTCCCATGCGCGGAAAGAAGAACACCCCAGCGTACTTACCGTACATAGCTTCCAGCATTGCAACAGAACTAGAGGTAGAACTTGTTGAACTTGCCCAAACGATCTGGACCAATACGCATGATTTTTATGGTCTTCCCACAAGTTAAATAACCAAATAACCACCTAGAAATGGCACAAAAACATATGAGGTTGCCTTTTCTGCGCCGAAGACAACATAATGAGGGGGCAGTTAGGCGGAGGTAGAGAACTGCAAGAAGCAACAAGTTACAAGGTCTTGCATGCCTTACGATTCCCCATCGTTGGAGGCCTTATTACTCTGCTTGCAGTCTTTTCAGTGATCCTTTCGCTCACTGGTCCTACAGAGCCGGATGATCTTGAAGGAGCGTATAGCCAGATAGAGCCCGTAAATGAAGAAGTCAACTCATCTGTAGATATGAATTCCTCTGAAGGTCCAACACAATCAGCTGTAGTGAGCTCAACGCTAAGCACTAAGCTTGATCCCCAAAAAACACAAAATAGATATAACGAAGTACTGAGATCCGAAAACACTGTACTCAACTCGTATACACCAAATTTCGTTCCCAGAGGAGAGTTAACAGAGTCAATAACAAGCTTCTCTCCGGTAACTGTACAAAATCCGACCCCAATAGAATCTTCACCTAATCAACCACCACCATCACAGAGCCCGCCACCCGGTAATTCCACCTTTGTCCCCGCTGTTGAACAATGGAGACAGGCAGTTGAATCAGCGATAAGCGCATACGGCGGTCCCAGTAGCGACACAGATAGATTCTTAAGGGTCATGCAATGTGAAAGCATGGGGCAGCCTGATGCAACTAACGCATCAAGCGGAGCGGCTGGCTTAATGCAGCACCTACCTCAATATTGGGATCAGAGAGCATCCTCAGCCGGGTATTCCGGTTATAGCCCGTACGACCCGATAGCAAACATCAATGTAAGTTCATGGCTGATTTACCAAGCGGCTGGAGGCGGCTGGCGTCATTGGGTATGTCAATGATCTACATACCGATAATACAAGCCAGTATCACAGGGTAGGATCACGATAAGTGGAAATCAGTAATCCTCAAAGTATCTCCAAGGGGAAATAGCCAATGGTATTAGGGAAAAAGGACTTGATGGATTTAATGAGCCGATATCACATAAAGCCATCAAAGTCGTTAGGGCAAAACTTCGTCACAGATCCAAATACGATACATAGAATAATTCGAGCCGCGGATATCCAGCCGGGAGACCAGATAGTAGAAATAGGACCCGGACTCGGATCGTTAACTTCAGAACTCTCAAAACTGGGGAAAGTCGTAGCGATCGAATTTGACCGGTTTCTTCTACCCGCGATTTCTGATGTTCTTAAACTCCGAGGAATAGAAAAAAACGTAGAAATACTCCATGCAGATGCTATGAGCATCTCTTGGCCTGAATTTTTCTCCCAACGGTCTGGGAGTTGGAAGATGATCTCAAACCTTCCGTACAATATCGCTTCACCGTTGCTAATAACGCTTTTGGAAGAAGCGCCAGAAATTAGCGAAATTCTTGTGATGGTGCAAAAAGAAGTGGCGGAACGATTCGCCGCTACACCCCGAACATCCGCTTACGGTATACCATCAGTCAAATCACAGCTTCTTGCAGAAGTAACAATTGTAGGGAAGGTATCCCCAGAAGTTTTCTATCCAAAGCCCCGCGTTGACTCCGCTCTTCTCCGGCTGAAACGACGAACTGTACATGAGCCAGTTGATCAAGAAGCGTTCAACCTGCTACTCCGTAAAGCATTCACTCAAAGACGAAAGATGATAAGGAAGTCCATCGGTAAAGAACTAGCCCCGTCTACTCTCAGGAAAATTGAAGTAGACCCCAAGTCGAGGCCAGAAGAGCTCACCGTCGCCCAATGGGTAACTCTTGCAAATAGTTTAGATACAAATAAATGAGATGCAGAGTAAAATCCGACAATGATTGAATTACTCTCGCCCGCAAAACTGACGCTTTCTTTACGGATTACCGGTGTGAGAAATGACGGATTACATACATTAGAGTCAGAAATGACCACAGTGGATTTGAGTGACCGAATCATAATAGAAGAAGGTCCGCTGAACGTCACTTACGTTGGGGATTATCCCATTAAGCCAACAAAAACTGACGATCTGGTACTAAGAGCTCTTGCGATCGCCGGAATTGAAAGAGAAATTACTGTTGAGAAGAATATCCCACCGGGAGGGGGTTTAGGAGGCGGTTCGGCCAATGCTGCAGCTATTTTGCGCTGGGCAGGCTTCGAAGATGCGAAAAGATCAGTCTCTCTAGGCTCAGATATCCCATTTAATATAAGGGGGGGTCGTGCCCGTGTAAGCGGTGTAGGGGAAAAAATTGAAAACCTGAAATTCGAAAAAAGGGTATTTACACTCCTTATTCCGCCCTTTGGCTGCTCCACGGCCGATGTGTATAGGCAATGGGACAAAATGGGTTCACCGAAAGGGGATAACGGGAACGATCTAGAACCAGCAGCCCTTCAAATCGAACCACGGTTAAGCGATTGGAAGCAAAGATTAGCGGAGCACTCCGGGCTAACCCCAAGGCTTGCAGGAAGCGGGTCAACCTGGTTCGTGGAGGGGAGTTACCCCGGAGACGGATACATCGTCACCGAAACCACACCAGAAAAATAGTGTGAAAAGAACAGAAAACTAGTTGAAAAGAATAGATAAGGTCAAGAAGGAAAACTATTTCCCGCGTTGACGTTGAGCACGCGTACGCTTCAGCATTTTGCGGTGCTTTTTCTTCCTCATTCGTTTACGGCGTTTCTTAATTAATGAACCCATAGCGGTTGAAGACTACCTGAAGATTGACACAAAGCGGTGTTTAAACCAACGAAAATAATAATTTTCACCTGACTTCATCAATATGTATTCTGGACGTACGACTCAGGAAGGGAAAGAAACGCGAACAAATCAACTTCTAACCGCATAGAACATAAAGAGATACGATAGGTTCAGGGATAACATCATTGGCCCGTAGTTCAACTGGCGGAACGCCTGGTTTTGGTCCAGGAGGTTGCAGGTTCAAGTCCTGCCGGGCCAGCCAAACAAAAATAAGGAAGCAAAAATATGGAATTGATAACGAAGAAGCGTCTCCACCTTATTTCAGGACGGTCAAACCTTCCTTTGGCACAAGAAATAGCCGACCACCTTGGGGTCTCCCTTGACCAACCTAATCTTGCTGAGTTCGCCAATGGAGAAGTACATTGCCGATTTTCCGAGTCCGTACGTGGTGGAGATGTCTTCATTATCCAAAGCCACTCCGCTTCTGAAGGCATGACGATCAATGACTCAATAATGGAACAGTTAATAATGGTCGATGCAGCCAGACGAGCATCAGCAAAGAGAATCACAGTTGTTTGCCCCTTCTACGGATACGCCAGACAAGATAGGAAATCAGAAGGCCGAGAGCCTATAACTGCCCGCCTACTGGCGACACTCTTCATTGCGGCGGGAGTAAACAGAATGATCTCTGTTGACCTCCATTCAGGGCAGATACAAGGTTTCTTTGAAAAACCCGTTGACCACCTAACAGCCATGCCGGTACTCGTAGAGTACATGCGATCTCTCGGCGACGACCTAGTCGTGGTATCTCCAGACACCGGACGAGTCAAAGTTGCTGAAAGGTATGCAAGCGAACTGGCAGCTGATCTAGCTATTGTCCACAAAAGAAGAGTTAAAGAGAAGAAAAACGTCGTTGAGTCCAAGGATGTCATGGGCGACGTTGATGGGCGTGTCTGTGTTCTAATCGATGACATGATTGACACTGGCGGAACAATTGTGGGGGCAGCTGAACTACTGGCAGAAAAAGGAGCAATCGAAGTATTCGCTTGTACGACGCACGGAGTCTTCTCCGACCCTGCAATTGATCGCATAGAGAACTCCGTGATAAAGGAAATCGCTATGACCAACACCCTCCCTCTACCGGAAAGTAAGCAGAGTGGAAAGATCAAAGTTCTTTCAGTAGCGGGAATTATCGCATCCGCACTCGATGCAGTATTTGAAGATACGAGCGTCAGTGAAATATTCGGGGGCAAGCACTTAAGCTAGCTTCTAACGGGTGGTTCAATCGGATCCCACCTGTACACTTTGGTCTGGTGATACATCACCGATAACAGCTAAGAATTTAGCTGGTAGGAAGTTTGATCATGGCAGATTTAGTATTAGACACTCAAGATGATAGGGAGTTAGGTAGTCGCTCATCCCGACGTCTACGTCGAGAAGGGAGAGTACCCGGAGTTCTCTACGGCTTAGGTCAAGATCCGCTTACGTTCAGCGTAGATTATGGGGAACTACGAGGTGCACTAACAACTGAAGCTGGTCTTAACGCTTTGATCCAAATAAACGTCGGTGGCTCAGCCCAACTATCTATTCTCAAAAACCTGCAGAGGCATCCTGTCAAGGACGAAGTTATTCACGTTGATTTCGTTCGAGTTGACCCGAACAAAGAACTAGAAGTAGAAGTCAGGTTGACACTTGAAGGTGACGCGAAAAAAGTTACAGATCAAAATGGAATGGTTGACCAAACAATGTTCTCACTATCAGTTCTGTCACTTCCAGACTCCATCCCCAATGAATTGTCGGTAGATGTGTCCGATCTAGAGATCAATGACTCCGTACGGGTTGGAGACATTCAGCTACCCGAAGGAGTCCGTACCGAAGTTGACCTAGAAGAAACCGTTGCGGTTGGGACCGTGACTCGTTCAACAATGGAGTCTATCGCTGCTGAAGAGGCGGCCGAAGCTGGAGAAGAACTGGCAGAAGGTGAAGAGCCAACTGCTGAAGGAGATGACTCCGCAGAAGATGAGGAAACTCCAGCCGAGGACAGCGAATAAGTCCCGTGCTGCGTCGACAGCGCAAGCGCACATCAGACTCACCGGCGAAACTACTAATCGTAGGGCTAGGAAACCCTGGGGAAAAGTATCAGGGGACACGCCATAATGTCGGGCACGAAGTGGTCAAGGCATTCCTAGAGAAACATGGGGGATCGCTCAAGAAAAGCAAAGAACACGCGTTATGTAGCGAATTAAGAGTTGATTCTGAAAGAATCACGCTCGCTATTCCAACAACATTCATGAACGAATCAGGGTTAGCTGTTAGAAGACTCGTCCAGCGTTACAAAATCTCAGACAACGAGAACCTTGTTGTCGTACATGATGAACTTGACCTCCTACCCGGCCAAATGAAAATCAAACTAGGAGGAGGGTTAGCTGGCCACAACGGCTTGAAATCCATCGAAAAGCACCTTCAAACAAGTGACTTCGGTCGAATTAGGATTGGCATAGGAAAACCCCACTCATCTGAGCTAGGCAAGAGTTTTGTGCTCAAACGTCCCAGTAAAGAAGACCGAAAAGGGATTGACATCTGTGTGCAAAGATCAATAGAAGCTATTGAATCCCTCATCTCCATAGGTTACGAAAAAACCATGAATCAATTCAATGGCGATATTTGACCAATGCGCGGAGGCTCTGAGCCAAGCCTCAGCTATCCAAAAAATGGTAGGCCTTAAGCACGAACAGTTCACTGTTCGCGAGAATGCACGAAGCTGGGCCCTCAACGCCTATATGCGAGCAGGCGGTCGGACACCAGTATTGGTAATTGCTAGAAGTCACAATGAAGCTGAACAGATCGCAAATGACCTAATCACTTTTCTCGGGAAACAAGAAGTAGCAATATTTCCAGCATGGGAAACACTTCCATTTGAACGGATAAGCCCAACTATCGAAACCATGGGGAAGCGAAGCGAAATACTATGGAAATTACGATCCCAGTACCCCCCAAAAGTGATCGTGGGTACAGCTCGATCAGTCACTCAGATTCTAACTCCCCGTCTAGAAGTTGGACCCATTGAGCTCACCCATGGCGGATCCATTAATTATGACTCCCTTCTAAAAGAACTCGCATACTTCGGTTATAGGAGAGCAACGCAAGTTGAACGGAGAGGAGAATTCGCTGTTCGGGGTTCAATCATTGATATCTTCCCATCAACAACAACCTATCCGATCCGAGTAGATACATGGGGCGACGAAATAGACAGGCTTACCAGATTCTCCATATCCGATCAAAGATCAATGAATGCGGAACAAACCATCCAGGTATTCCCAGCGCGAACCCTTCTGGCAACAGACGAAGTACAGCGAAAAGCAAAACAATTAATGAAATCACACCCTTGGGGACGTTCCAATTGGCAAAGATTCATAGATCGCAACTTCTTTGAAGGAATGGAATCATGGCTACCGTGGGTGTGCTCGGGTCAAACAACCATCCTTGATCTATTCCCCAAAAATGGGGTGATCTTCCTTCTCGAACCCCAACACACTTTCCAGAGAAGCAGAGACTTGTTAATGGAAGAAACTAACCTAGGATCCGCATTAGCTAAAACATGGGGCGTAGCAGCAACTGGGGACTTTCCTAAACTGCATCAAGACCTAGAACAATTGCTAATCAACTCAGATCAAAAGGTTATAGAACTATCCTCTTCCTCTCCAGACCCCGAAGCTCCAGATTTCACTTCAACTACCTTCCGTAACCCAAACGAATCACAAGAAGTAAGAATCAGAGAACTCCTACAAGAAGACTATTGCATAATCCTCACAACCGAACTTGAGAGCTCAATCTCCGCACTTCAATCACAGCTTGGCTCAATAGGCATCAGCGCAAAAAACTACACGACAAATGATGACCTATCGTTAGATCCGGGAGTGCTAATCACCCAAGCAGTAATTCAAAATGCAGTCGTTTTCAAAGAAATGAAACTAGCGGTATGTCCCCAAGCCGAATTCTATGGAAGACGCCAAACTCGCAAAGCGCCGATAAAGAGAAAAGCAGATCAAACTCCACTAATAGAGGATCTACGCCAAGGATCATTCGTAGTCCATGAGCACCATGGGATAGCCCGATACGGAGGGATCGTCCAGAGAACTCTAGTAGGCAATGAAAGAGACTATCTACTGCTCGAGTATCGACGAGGCGACAAACTCTATGTCCCCACAGATCAAATAGACCAAGTAAGCCAATTCACTGGAGGTAGCATTCCCACACTAAGCCGAATGGGGGGCTCAGACTGGGCACGAAAAAAAATCACCATAAGAAAAGAAGTTGAAAAGATAGCACAGGAATTAGTAGCGCTTTACCAACAGAGGGAAAGCTCAGAAGGTTTCAAGTATTCACCGGATACTCCCTGGCAGGAAGAACTTGAAGGATCCTTTCCCTACCAAGAAACGCCAGACCAACTCTCAGCTATGGAAGATGTCAAGTCCGATATGGAGCAGGTCAAACCAATGGATCGACTGGTATGTGGGGATGTCGGCTTCGGGAAAACAGAGATAGCGCTCCGCGCAGCATTCAAAGCCGCTCTTGATGGCAAACAGGTAGCTATCCTCGTGCCTACAACGCTCCTCGCTCAACAACATTTCCAGACCTTTACTGAACGCCTGAGCCCATACCCAATCGAAGTAGCTGTACTAAGTAGATTCCTCTCCCAAAAACAGGCGACAGAAGCAATCAAAAAAATTGAAACTGGAGAAATTGATTTAGTAATAGGCACACATCGATTGTTGTCCGAAGACGTGAAATTCCGAGATCTCGGACTTCTAGTGATAGATGAAGAACAACGATTTGGTGTAGCTCATAAGGAAAGAATCAAATCTCTTAAATCTAATGTCGATGTGTTGACCCTAACAGCCACACCTATTCCGAGAACACTTGAAATGAGCCTCACAGGTATTCGAGACCTCACACTCTTAGGGACACCTCCAGTGGACCGACAACCTATCCTTACATATGTAGGGGATTACGATCATGAAATCGTTACCGCGGCTATAAGACGGGAACAACTTCGCGATGGGCAGGTTTTCTTCGTCCACAATCAAGTCGCAGATATTGAAGAAGTTGCTCAGAGATTAAGAGAGAAAATCCCCCAAGTAAGGGTAGCCGTAGCCCACGGACAAATGGACGAAGGGACCCTTGAACGAACGGTTTTAGATTTCTGGGACAAACAATACGATGTTCTTGTCTGCACAACAATTATCGAATCTGGCATAGACATGCCATCCGTTAATACACTAATCGTGGATAGGGCGGACCTTCTCGGGCTAGGTCAACTCCACCAAATACGAGGACGGGTAGGTCGTTCAGGTGTACGGGCCTACGCCTATCTTCTAACTCCTCCAGGACAAAATCTGGCTGAAGATGCATACGAACGACTAAGAACAGTTGAAGAAGCATCTGAACTTGGGTCTGGTTTCAAAATAGCTATGCGAGATTTAGAGATACGTGGTGCAGGGAACCTGTTAGGAACAGGCCAATCTGGACACATTGCTACTGTTGGTTATGACCTTTACTGCAAATTAGTCGTAGACGCTGTTGATGAAATCAAAGGAATCCCCAAAGAAGACAAACCCGAAGTACTAATCGAAATCCCCATTACGGCATACATACCAAAGGAATATATTCCGAGAGAAGAATCAAGACTTGAGGCCTATAGAAAACTTTCCGCAGTGGCACAGAGAAATGACATCAAAGAGATAGAACAGGATTGGCTTGACCGGTACGGAGAACCCCCAGAGGAAACAGTAAATCTTCTACGAATAGCGTACGTAAAAGTTTCCTGTCTCGAGCATGGCATCGCGGAAGTCCAAGCATCTAAAGCCTTTGGTTTCGGAAAAACTAAATGGAATTTACGGATTTCCCCTATCTCTCTTCGCCCTTCAGAACGAGTCAGGACAACAAGAATCTATGAAGGCTCCATCTATAAAGAAGAGAAGAAGGAACTTATCTTAAGCATCTCAGATATAGAGAAAGCTTCAGAAGAAATCCTCAATTACCTTGACACAGTATCCTTGAAAAAATAGCAAGCGCACACCCGAGTTCCCTGACTCAGATTAAGCATTAAGTTCACTTCAACTTATCCACATCAACAACTTTCACCCCCAAGGCAGGTATTTTGGATATGGAAGCTCAAATTTTTTTCGTATCTTAATCTCAGAAGAAAGCACCCCAAATGTCAGACAGTAATATAGCCAAAGTTATTGGGCGAGAAATTTTAGATTCTCGGGGAAATCCAACCGTTGAAGTTGATGTAATACTGCAGGGCGGTTCTCTTGGGAGAGCCGCTGTTCCTTCCGGAGCATCTACTGGCAAATTTGAAGCTACTGAAATGAGAGATGGTGGCGAGAGGTACCTTGGGAAAGGTGTTAGAAGTGCCGTAGCAAATGTAAATAACGCTATAGCGGACGGAATCGGTGGGCTCGATGCTCAAGACCAGAGGAACATCGATCGCTCAATGCTTCTGCTTGATGGCACAGAGAGTAAGTCCAACTTAGGAGCTAACGCGATTTTAGGTGTTTCCCTTGCAACAGCGAAAGCAGCAGCTCATTCCTTGAACCAGCCGCTTTACCGTTATATCGGAGGAGCTTCAGCCCATGTGCTACCCGTACCGATGATGAATGTGCTTAACGGAGGAGAACATGCCGACAACAATGTTGACCTACAGGAATTCATGATCATGCCGGTAGGAGCTGCCTCGTTCTCTGAAGCAATGCAATGGGGAGTCGAATGCTACCAAACACTAAAGAATGTCCTGAGAGAGAAGAACCTAGCCACAGCTGTAGGAGATGAAGGAGGATTTGCACCAGACCTTGAGTCAAATGAAGCAGCAGTGAAGTTATTGGTTGAAGCGATAGAAAGAGCTGGATTCACTCCCGGTGAGGATATTTCATTAGCTCTAGATGCCGCGTGTTCAGAAATCTTCCACAATGGGAAATACATCCTTAAAGGCGAGAAGCGAGAACTCAACTCACAAGAAATGGCTGGATACTTCCATGAACTCGTAGAAAAGTATCCAATCATTTCCATAGAAGATGGGATGGACGAAGAAGATTGGGATGGATGGGAAGAATTAACAAGACTGATCGGAGATAATGTGCAATTGGTCGGCGATGACCTTTTCGTGACTAACAGCCAAAGGCTTCAGATGGGGATTGATCGACGCACCGCTAACTCCATTCTTGTCAAAGTCAATCAGATAGGTACGTTAACAGAAACCCTTGAGACCGTGGATCTAGCAGGACGACATGGATACACGTCAGTTATGTCCCACAGGTCAGGCGATACAGAGGATACAACGATTTCTGACCTTGCAGTCGCGACCAACTGCGGTCAGATCAAAACAGGCGCTCCTGCGCGAAGCGAAAGGGTCGCCAAATATAATCAGTTGCTTAGAATAGAGCACGAACTCGGTGATGCTGCTGCCTATCGAGGGCTTGAAGCACTCAAAGGCAGGTAAAGTGACCATCGTTTCAAAAGAACTAAGCGGGAATTCAATAACGAGTGAAAGAAGTCGGAAAATAGCTGTTGGATTCATATTCTCCTTAACCGCGCTCCTCGCCTTATGGTGGTCCTTTGATTCAATCCAACTGTGGAGAGAGCAAGGGAAAGAACTGTCAATCAAGGAAGCAGAACTGATTGAAATTGAAAGTGCGAACCAGATCCTCCAAGAAAGAAGAGAAACCTTATATCAGCCTTCTGAAATTGAATGGTTAGCGCGCCAGAATTTTGGTCTCATTAAGCCCGGGGAAGAAGCGTTTACTGTACCTCCGCCTGCTCCGGAGCCTGTTAGGCTTCCCTCTATTTGGCCATTCACGCATCTCGCTGAAGTCCTAGGGGGATGAATGCCCAATCCCATTGAAGCCAACGAACTTTCGCGTGCTTTCGGTGATCTAATAGCAGTGAATAAAATAGACCTCTCTATACCTGAAGGGGAAGTCTTTGGGTTTCTCGGACCTAACGGGGCAGGGAAATCAACCGCCGTTCGCATGCTGACAACGTTGCTAAAACCAACCAGCGGCATAGCGAGAGTAGCGGGGCATGACGTTGTTTCCGACGCCAGCATTGTAAGAGAGAAAATAGGTGTCGCGTTGCAAGACGCGGCTATTGACCCTCTTATGACAGGAAACGAACTTTTGAAACTCCAATCAGTGCTTCATGGGATACCGAAACGAGAGGCCCGAAAAAGATGCGGGGAATTATTAGAGCGAGTTGGGCTGACAGCAGCAGGAGAACGAAGAGTAGGTACATATTCCGGAGGGATGCGAAGAAGACTCGATCTAGCTCTATCGCTCGTTCATGAGCCAGAAGTTCTATTCCTCGACGAACCAACAACTGGTTTAGATCCAACTAGCAGAGTAGCGCTATGGGAAGAAGTGAGGAAGCTAAACCGAGAGATAGGAACAACTGTTTTCCTCACCACCCAATACCTTGAGGAGGCGGACCAGTTAGCGCAAAGAATAGCGATTATAGATGATGGTCGTATAGTTCGAGAAGGAACTCCCAGCGTCTTAAAAGCCCAAGTGGGAGCACCGACGTTACGAGTAGACGTTTGGGAGAAAGACTACGAAAAAGCTAAAGAAACGATGGTGCGGTTCGGGGAAGAACGTCCGGCGCGGAAAGGCAGAATCGCTATTGGTTTAACGGCTGGGACACGAGGGATTACTGTCGTTTTGAAGGCATTAGAAGATGAATCAATAGAAGTTCAACATGTAGAACTAGATGAGCCAAGCTTAGATGACGTCTTTGCAGATGCTACTGGACGACGCCTTGAGGGCGGGGAAGACTCTAAATAACAAGTAATGCGTGCAAAGTATTTCATACCACAAACCTTGCAACTCTCACATAGAAGCATCTTAGGAATGATAAGGCAACCGCAATCATGGGCACCGAGTTTGTTCTTCCCGATGCTTCTAGCTGCCGTATACGCATCACAATTTAGCAAAGCAGTAAATATTCCTGGGTTCCCGTACGCGGATATCAGTTTCCTAGACTTCATCTTGCCAGCATGCGTTATACAGGGCGTTTTATTCGGTTCAACAAATAGTGCCACAGATTTAGCTAAAGATATTGAAGATTCATTCATGGATAGGTTGCTGTCATCACCAGTTTCAAGGCCATCAATTCTCGTAGCACGACTAGCAAGTGCATTCGTCTATGGTCTTGTTCAGGCATCTGTTTTGATAGTGGTTTTTTATGTGTTCGGGGCTGAACTCAGCGGAGGGATACCAAGCGCGCTGTCACTTATGTTTATTACCTCATTTCTTGCTATGGCAGTGGGAAGTTTCTTGATAGCAGTTGCTCTCCGTACAGGTTCACAAGAAGTGGTTAACTCTCTCTTTCCACTTATGTTTGTCTTTATTTTCATTAGTTCAGCTTTTTTCCCTGTCGACCTCATGGAAGGCTGGTATGGCGACTTAGCAAGATGGAATCCTCTTACATGGGTTATAGATTGGACGAGGGCGCTTACTGTTGAAGGTTTTTCGTGGTCTAACCTCGGCAAGGCCGTGGGTATCGTATCGATAATCTCAGCGCTGGGTGTCAGTACGGCGATAAGGCAACTTAGAAGAAGACTGGCAGCCATAGCATGACATCAACTCAGGTTCGTAAAGTAAATTCGATTCTCGTAAATCAGGCATTCATTGGGAGAGGCCTAATGCGAATGAGGCGTCTCCCCTCACTGATGCTACCAACAATAATCATGCCGGTTTTCTTTGTCGTAGCGTTTAGTGGTTCATTTGCTTCCATAGTTGAACTGGACGGATATGGGACTAACAAAGCTGTCAATTGGATGACCGCTTGGGCAGTCTTGCAAGGTGCAGCTTTTTCAGGGCTTGGTGGAGGAGGATTGACGGCCACCGACTTAGAAAATGGTTTTTTCGACCGCCTTCGAACAGCTCCAGTAAATCCGTACGTATTGATTACTGGGCTTGTCGGTTACTCAGTCTGTCGAGCAGTCATACCCACAACTGCGGTGTTAGTTGTCGCCTTTGGGTTCTTAGGTGCAGAAATGCCAGGAGGCTGGCTTGGGTTTATTATGGTTTACGTCACGGGTATAGGAATAGCGGCGATAATGGCGTTCTTCGTCCTAGGTATTGTTTTCTTGTTTAAGTCCCTGAAATCATTAGCGGTAGCGCAACTCGCAATGTTCAGCGCCATGTTCCTATCTGTGGGGCAAGCCCCATTAGAAGCTATGGAGGGTTGGCTCTATGACGTAGCTCGATTAAACCCGATTTCGCATATTATCCGAATGTGTCGCCAAGGGTTTCTAGGAGAAGTCACTTGGATGGATACACAATCAGGACTAGTAGCGAT
>MDTE01045598.1_pt1 | contig 24703 bp, 20 predicted proteins | sample 811231 | NCBI WGS metagenome assembly MDTE01 (sample SAMN05326651, study PRJNA326480) | marine metagenome | isolation source: seawater | place: Indian Ocean: Red Sea | collected 2010 | reverse complement strand
CGAAAAGTTTGTCCGCAAACTCGTTCTTATCCATCAGCTTTTTCATGGTTACCACTCCTCATCGCTACAGTTACGTGCGGACCTGTTACAGACGGTCCGCGGTTCCGCCTCCTCGCCGACGTATCCACTCGGCGAAAATTACAATCACAAATGACGCAGCTAGAATCAATGTGCCCAGAGCCAACACACTCGGCAGACGATTCGGAAATCGAAGCTGGCTCCAGATGTAGATCGGCAAAGTGACCTCTGTGCCAGCCAGGAAAAAGGCGAGAATGAACTCGTCGAACGAGATCGTGAAAGTGAGCAAAATGCTGGCAACGATGCCGGGAAACGCAAGAGGCAAGGTCACCCGCCGGAACGCGCCGAACGGCGATTCACCGAGGTCCTGAGCGGCCTCCTCGTACTCTTTCTCGAACCCTTCGAATCGCGAGATCAACACCACCATCGCGAACGGCACACAGATCAACATGTGTCCCAGGCCGACCGTCCACAACGTCAGCTTGGCGCCAAAATTATTCAGCAGCACCAGCAGTGCAATGCCCACGACGATGCCTGGAATCACCAGAGGCGTCATGATGAAGCTGACAACGGCGCTCTTTCCTGGCATGTGATACCGCGTCACTGCTTTCGCGGCGAGCAAGCCCAGCACCGTACTCGCAATTGACACCACCGAGGCGACCTTCACGCTTGCGCCCAGAGCTTTGACCAGCCCCGGGCTGTCATTGACAAGATTGTGGTACCAGTCGAGCGTGAAGCCTTTCAGCGGAAACGCGATATAGACCGAGTCATTGAATGAGAACAGCGGGATCACCAGCACTGGCAAATAGATAAAGGCCAGATACAGCAGAGTATAGATCGCGAGGGCATCGATGCGGTTATTCATGTCGAAGCCTCACGCGTTGGCTCGATAGCGTTTCGAGACCCACAGAAACACGCTCACCAGAATAGCGATGTAGATCATCGACATGATTGCGGTGGTGGCCCCCAGCGGCCAGTTGTTGGCACGGCCGAACAGGGACTGGATCACATTGCCGATCAGGATCCCCTTGGGGCCGCCCACCAGATTGGGGGTGATGTAGTCGCCAACCGTGGGTATGAACACCAGCAAGCTCGCGCCGATAATCCCCGGCAGTGACAACGGCAGGGTGACACGCACCCACTGCATGAACGGCCCCTCACCGAGGTCTGCTGCGGCCTCGAGCAAGGAGCGATCGATTTTCTCCAGTGAGACATACAACGGCAAAATGGCGAATGCCGCCCAAGCATGAGCCAAGGTGATGATGACGGCAGTCGGATTGTAGAGCAAAAACTGCAGCGGCTCCGCAAGAATTCCCAGACTCATCAGTCCCGAGTTGATGACGCCGTTGTAACCAAGAATCACTTTCCAAGCGAAGACCCGCAGCAAGTAGCTGGTCCAGAACGGGACGGTGATCAAAATGAGCCACACCATCTTGTTCTTCTTGACCCGAAAGGCGATGAAGTAGGCAGCGGGATACGCGAGTATCACCGTGACGAACGTCACCAACGCGGCGATGCGAATGGATTTCCACAGCAGCTTCGTGTAGATGGGCTTATCGAAGAACTTGATGTAATTGTCGAACGTTAGCGAGCGGTCGATGTCTAGATAGTTCTGAGTCCAGAACGAGAACGTGATCAACATCAGCACCGGCAACACCAGCGCGACGAACATCACCAACAGGGTCGGTGACATCAGGGAGTAGCCGCGCAGGGGTTCGCTTCGATTGAACAGTGCACGCGCTCGCGACGTCAGCGCGGGTTTCGGCAGCCCGACTGAAGTTTCGGCATGCGTGCGGTCCGTCATGGGTCCAGTCCTGCAATCGCGAAGTGTTCGGCCGACTATATCACCAAATCATCGGGGCAAATTGGCGCAAATCGGACTTGGCAGCATCTGAGCCGTGGAGACCGGAAGATTTAGATGCCAATCGGTCAGGCGAGGCGCTCGGATCTCGTCCTGCTCCCAGGACAGCACAGTCAGGGTTGAGGTTCAGCTTCGTCTCAACGCGACTCAATGAAACGGACGATCACCCTTGATCGTCACCCGAATTCCACTTCGAGTGTGTGGGTAGTAGTCCCAGGTCGCCAGGTGTTGCACACACCGATTGTCCCACAACGCCAGAGAGTTCCGTCTCCAGCGAAACCGGCACTGAAAATCCGCGCGCTCACAATGACGGTAGAGGAATTCGAGCAACGCGTCACTCTCGGCGCGTTTCAAACCCACGATGTGGTCGGTGAAGCCTTCGTTCACGTAGAGACACTTTCGCCCGGTCTCCGGGTGAGTACGCACGACGGGATGCTCAGAGTCTTGATACTCGCGACGTTGTGCGCCGCCGATTTGCTCATACCGGCCGACGTAGACTTGGCCGGTGTGGAGCGCAACCATGGGGTCGAGTATTTCTTTCATCCTGTCAGACAACGCTTCGTAGGCCGCATACATGCTGGCAAACAAGGTGTCGCCACCTACCGAGGGCACGGTAGTGAGATGCAGTAAAGACGCCATGGGCGGTTCCGCATCGCAGCTCACATCAGTGTGCCAACGAGTGCCTTCGGCCCAGGGGGAGTTGGCATCGGTGTGGATCATCATGAGCTCTGCTCGGCTGTGCACGCCGGGCGCGGACGGATGGATGTGAAGTTCGCCGAATCGCTCACCGACGAGCACATGCTCGTCCGGTGACAACTCCTGGTCACGAAAGAACACGACTTGGTGCTCGAGAAAGGCTCGGTGCACAATCTCGAACTCACTGTCGGGAAGTCCGTCTCGCAAGTCCACACCGTGAATCTCAGCACCAATGTTACCGGTCAATGGTTCTATTCGAATCTCGCTGTTTCGCATTCGACTGGCCTCCCACAAATGACGATTCACACGACGGACACACTTTATGCCACCTAGGGCGGGATATGCCAGAACTGAATAGACCGATTGGCCGAGTCCGCCCGTGTCTGCTGTTCGGCCGCCGCCGCTCGCCACCTCCACGGCAAGGTCTATTGATAAATGGGTCAGTATGGTGAAACGTACGCTGCCAATTTCCAGCGACCCTGCTGACAGATCGGCAGCCTCGTGCTCGCATCAGACAACGGAGACCTTAAAACGGTGCCCACCCATACCCGAGTCCTCATCGTCGGCGGCGGCATTCTCGGCTGCTCGCTCGCTTACCATCTGGCCCGTGAAGGCTGGTCCGACTGCATCCTGATTGAGAAGGCCGAGCTCACCTCCGGATCGACATGGCACGCGGCTGGGCAGGTGACCCACTCCACGTCGAGCTATGGGCTCGGTCGTATGGCGGGCTACGCCATCGATCTCTACAAGCGCATCAAAGCCGAGACCGGACAGTCGGTGACCTTTCACGATTGCGGCTCGCTGCGGCTCGCCTACACCGACGACGAGTTCGACTGGCTGCGCTACACCGTGAGCATAGGCGCATCTTTGCGCCACCCCATGGAGATCATCGGGCCCGACGAAATCCGAAGGCGGCACCCTTTCTACAATCTCGACGGCATTCAGGCCGCGTTGTGGACGCCCGAGGATGGTCATGTCGACCCGGCGGGGGCGACTTTCGCGCTCGCCGCAGGCGCCCGCCAGGCTGGAGCCACCATTATCCGCAACAACCGTGTCACCGATATTCGTGCAGAGCCGAATGGCGAGTGGCGCGTGTGCACCGAGCAAGGTGATTTCATCTGCGAGCATGTTGTCAATGCCGGAGGTACCTATGCCCGGCAAGTGGGTGCCTGGACCGGACTCGATCTGCCTATCACCTGCATGACTCACCACTATCTGGTCACCGATACTGTGCCGGAATTTCTCGAGCTCGATCACGAACTGCCGGTGGTGCGTGACGACCGGGAGGTCTCGGGCTATGTGCGCATGGAACAGAAGTCGGGCCTCATTGGCATCTATGAGAAAGCGAATCCGAACACGGTCTGGCTCGACGGCACACCTTGGGAAGCGGAGAGCGAACTGTTCGAGGCAGACTACGAGCGCATCATGCCGTGGCTGGAGAACGCGATGGAGCGCATGCCGATACTCGCGGAGCTCGGCATCAAACGCGAAGTCCATGGCGCCATCACCCACCCGCCCGACGGCAACATGCTGCTTGGCCCGGCTCCTGGGTTACGGAACTACTGGTGCTGCTGCGGTTGTCAGATCGGTGTCGGCTGGGGTCCGGGCGCCGGCAAATATCTTGCCCAGTGGATGGTGTACGGAGCCGCCGACATCTCCATGCGCGAATTCGATCCGAGACGGTATGGAGACTTCGCCGATAGCGAGTACGCGATTACCAAGGCCCGTGAGGACTACCTGCTGCGCCACGAGATCCCCTACCCACATCTCAACCGGCTCGACGGCCGGCCGGTCAAACCAAGCCCATTGTACGAACGGCTCACCGAGGCCGGCGCCCTTCATGAGGAGGTGTTCGGCTGGGAACGGCCACGCTGGTTCGCCAGATCTGGTGTCGAGCAGCGTGATGTTTACTCGTTCAAGCGACCGGAGTGGTATGCGATGGTGGCCGAGGAGGTCAAGGCTGTCCGAGAACGTGTCGGCATCATGGACATCTCCGCATTCGCGAAAGTCGACGTCTCGGGCGCAGATGCGGAATCCTTTGTCGGCCGCATGATTGCCAACCGTGTACCAGGGAAGCGCGGTGGCATTGTGCTTGCCCATCTGTTGAACGACAAAGGCACCATCGAGGCAGAAACAACAGTGGTACGCATCGAGGATGACCGGTTCTACTTCGTTTGCGCCGCGTTCTTCGAACTGCGCGTATACGACTGGCTGAGCGCACATGTAAGGCCCGGTGAAAACGTTCTTGTCGAGAATGTTTCCCGACAATTCGGCGCATTGGCATTGCAAGGCCCGCGAGCCAGAACTGTGCTCGGTCAAGTGACGGCGTCTGCGCTCGACAATGAATCCTTCCGCTGGTTGACTGCACAGCAAATCGATATAGCCGGCGCCCGGGTCAGAGCCTTGCGGCTTTCCTACGCGGGCGAACTCGGCTGGGAGCTGCATGTGCCTTTCGATGACACCCTCACGGTGTTCGACGCAGTCTGGAATGCCGGTCAGGCGCACGGTATTGCGCATTACGGCTCGTTTGCAATGAATGCCATGCGCATGGAGAAAATGTTCAAGGGCGCCTCGGAGCTCACGACCGAGGTGACCCTGCCAGAGGCTGACGTGATGCGCTTCGCTCGAACAGACAAGCCGGGCGGCTTTGTCGGCCTCGAACGCACCCGGCAAAGCGCGGAATCCAACCAGCGACCATGGCAGTGCGTGTACATGGAAGTAGATTCAACCGATGCTGATTGTCTTGGCGGGGAAGCCATCCTGTCGAACGGCGAACGTGTAGGTGCCGTCTCATCTGGCGGCTTTGGACCGACGGTCGACAAGTCGCTCGCCTTCGGCTATGTGCCGCCTGCGCTCGCCGTCGAGGGTACCAAGCTCGAAATAATGATTCTCGGCGAGTTGCGAACAGCCCATGTACGAACAAACGCCCTCTTCGATCCGGAGAACGAACGGCCCCGTGAATAGAGTGAACAACTTTGTTCGGACGTGAAGCAGCAGAATGCCTTCATGTACTGGAACCCTTTCGACAGTTTCAGTGATGCCGAATTCGATGCAGTGCTCGCCCGGGGCACGTCGACGCCTGGGAGTGGGCTCGAATCCCGCCACTGGAGCACGCGACCGTGAGCATTTGGAACATGAGTTCGCAGCTACGATTTGTGCTGAAGGCACCGGTGCGACAGACGCCTTGCAACACTTCGGCCAGACGGTTGTTCCGACCCCCCGTGCGCAAGACTACCCGATGAATCTCGCCTACATCCCCGGGACGCCCTCTCCCGTCCCTGGGCATTGAATCTTCCGGGGTGACGGAGTGATCATCGGGCCCACGCACCACCCGACGCCCGGAGCTGCCATGTACCCGACACCAGGATCAATGAACGCGTGGACCGCTATGGACCATGCCGGACAACAAGAGATTCCGTCTGGTGATACGTCCGTCCCCGAACTTTGGCTTTACCTGGACCGATTCAGCTATCGCGCCGGCGAACAGGTGCGAGTTCGAATTCACAGCAGCGCCGACAGCGTTTCGTTACACGTCACCCTCGACAGTGTCGCGCGACCACAGCGGCTCTATGAAGCAGACAACATCGCCGCCCATCGCCAGGCAACTCCCGAGCACGCCTATGAGGTGGGCTGCGGCTGGGACGACACCTGTAGTTTTCAAACCAGCGCACAGTGGCCGGTTGGCGTTTACACGGTCAGCGCTCGAAGTCATCAGGACGGGCAGTCATTTCGCGCAGATGCATTTTTCGTGCTTCGGAGCACGACACCGGGGCAGGTCAGTCGCAGCGTGCAGGTGCTCTCAACCGGCACCTATGTCGCCTACAACGACTGGGGCGGCGCCAACGCTTACCGGAGAACCTTGGCGGGTATCGCTACCGACGAGCCGGCACCGCGACTGTCACTTCAACGACCGTGGGCGCGTGGCCTGGTGCATATGCCAACCGGCGCACCTCGTTACACCGACTCGCCCGAGTTGAAACCTTTTGGGCATCCACGCTATCCGTGGCTCGAATGGGCGTTCGCCTACGGCTACAGTCGTCATTGCCGGGATGCGGGCTGGGCGACTTATGACCGCCCATTCGCGCGTTGGGCAGACAGCGAAGGTTTCGCGCTGGAGTTCCTCACCCAGCATGACTTGCACGAGGATCCGGACTGCCTGCGGGAATACGACAATGCGGTGCTGGTCGGCCATGACGAGTACTGGACGAAGGAGATGCGCGACGCGGTGGATGCCCATGTTGACCGTGGCGCAAACATCTCTCGATTTGGCGCCAACTTTCTCTGGCAGGTGCGAATCGAGGATGAAGGCAACACTCAGGTTTGCTACAAGAATCCACTGGCCGACCCGGTGTTCGAGTCATCGGACCGACTACGCACCAGCACCAGTTGGGATTTCGAATTTCTGAACCGGCCAGGCGCGCAAACTCTGGGACTGACGGGGTTAGGTGGTATCTACAGTCGTTTCGGGACCGCCGCCGGCCGAGCAAGTGGTGGCTTGACGGTTTATCGTCCGGATCACTGGGTCTTCGCCGACACCGATCTGTACTACGGCGATGTTTTCGGGCAGTCGGCGAAGATCGCGAGCTTCGAGGTGGATGGCGTGGACTACACGTTCCGCAAAGGACTGCCATACCCGACGCATACCGACGGTGCCCCAGAGAACCTGCAGATTCTCGCCATGGCACCAGCGGTGCGTGGTGAGATCAATCGCGCACGCTATCTACTCAACGGCCCAGCGGATGACTCTGGCGCACTGGATGCAGCCGCAGAAGTCGGCATTCGTGTCCTCCAGCATGAAGCGCTCGAGGATTCATTACATGGTAGCGCCATGGCGGCAGTGTTCGAGCGCAACGGTGGTACGGTTTTCAACAGCGGCACAACGGAATGGGTGAACGGCCTTATCGAGCAGGATTATTTTGTCAGCCAGATCACCCGTAACGTGCTGGACCGATTTCAACATCGACGGCAGGGCATGCGGTCCTGACACAACTCAGTCTGCTTCGATCGGACATGATCGACGTAAATGCTTCGTGCAGGAGGCAACGTCGCCATTATGACTCGCATGAGGGCGAGCCGGTTGTTTACCTTCATTGTTGACTGGGTGTTCTTGATGTGAGCTCTAGATGAGTGTTCCTCGCAGATGCTTTTGATATACGCTGTTGAGTCTCTGGTGGTCAGAAAACGGCGGCTCGCATGACGCAGGGCTACTTCAACTACGTAATCGACTCCACCCCTTCATCGCTTTACAGAACGGGTAAGCATCGCACACGTCGGAACGAGACAACCGGTGAGGTGTTGTTGGAGGGTATCGTGTTCGCAGAACACGAGATGGCGGTACAGGACGCGCGCCAGTTAACAGGTGGTCAGCGTCCAACGGTCGGCCGAAATGGTTTTGAGCTGCTGCACCGACCACTGCTGGACGCAGACCTGGACTTCCTTGATGACCAGGTGGTGTGTAGCAGTTATTACGCGGAGTGTGCGCACGCACTTCGAGACGCGACTGGCGCGGCGCACGTCATACCTTTTGACCATAACGTGCGATCCGCTGAAGGGTATGCCACCAGAGAGCAAAGCAAGGGCGGACAGCGAGTGGGTCGTCCGGAACACATCACTCATGGTGACTACACGTTAGTCAGTGCGCCACAACGCCTGCGTATGCTGGCCGAGGCACCGAGCCTGACAGACACCATGCGCGACTTTCTGGAGCCCGGGGAGGGACTGCTGGAACCTGCGCTGGTAGAACGTGGTCTTGCCGCCGACGGCCGCTTTGCGATCATCAATGTTTGGCGCAACATTGCCCATGAGCCGGTGTCCACACACCCGCTGGCGCTGTGTGACGCACAAACGGTTCGACCCGAAGATCTGATTGTGTTCGAGCTTCACTACGCGGACCGAATAGGCGAAAACTATTTCTCGAAACACGCGTCTCGCCATCAGTGGTACTACTACCCGAACATGACTCGCGATGAGGCGTTGCTCATCAAGCAATGGGATTCAGCAGGCACCCTCGCCCGCTCCGAAGGCGCGCGCGCGGATGCGGATGACCGGAAGGCACCGTGCACGTTCAACTTCCACAGCGCCTTTACTGATCCGACCACACCCAAAGATGCGCCCGACCGCCGCAGCATCGAGGTGCGCTGCCTGTTGGTGTACTAGTACCTCAGGCGTAGCCGCCTGGTGGTGCCTCGTCGTAGCAAGTCAGACCATCGGTGATCTCATACCAGGGTGCATGGTAAGCGACAAAAATATTGTCGTCCGGTGGCCGACGCGGATCGGTGTCCAGTGCGCCAAGTGACACGCAACATCCGTCTTGTTCAGCGTAGACTTCAGGCATGAGAGAGCCACAAGTGCTGCAAAACACCTGTTTGAAGAACTCGGCGTGGGGCACCTTGTACTCCGAGAGATTGTGCTCGCCCTCGATGAATTTAACGGCGCGGGCGCGGCCAATGCCGTTAGTCGCATGAGCTGCCGCACGTCCTTTTTGGCAACGCTGACAGTGGCAATGGTGCACCTTCAAGAAGGCCTCGGTGATGTGAAACACGACCGTGCCGCAAACGCAGCTGCCGGAGATCTCCTCCGCTGGGACATCGGTTGGCGTGTGCGACTCGACTATGGGTAATGACGGTGAACGCAGATGAAAATCATCGACTTGCTCCAGACCGTCGGTAATGGAAAACCATGAGGGATTGTGCTGTGGACCGGTGAAAATGTGACGGTCCGGCCGCATACCCGGATCACCATCAAGACAGCCCGCTGGCATGTACACTCGGCCGGCCGTTTCGATGGGGCCGGCAGCCCCACAGCGTGGACAGAAGCTCCGCTCGTAGACCGACGCCGGTGTCGCCCGGTAGCGAACCAGCACATGCCCCCCGGCGAGCCACCGAAAGTCGCTGACGTCCACCCACAAAAAAGTGACAAACGCCGAGCCATGCGCCTTCCTGCAGATGGAGCAGTGACAATGGTGCATATCGGACTCGGGACCTGGGTCGCATTCCCAACGGATATCACCGCACAGACAGCTACCGGTTGTGACCATCGCTCGTCTCCGAATAAAACAACCACCGCTTCAAGCGGGAAAGCTAGTGTGCCTTAGATTGCAGGCGCCGCCGAGTGGCACATGCCCACATCACGGTCTGGGACTGAACGACTCCTCGAACAAACGCAGCCAGTTGCCACCGGCAATCTTGGAGACATCGTCGTCGGAGAAACCACGGTCGCGCAGCGCTTGAATGAGATTTGGAAATGCACTGGGCTGAGAGAACCAGTCCGGCCACGTCGCAAGAACACCCGCCACCGGGCTCGTGCGGGCCCAACGCCCAGCACGCCACCAGGTAATGGCTTCGGGCGGATGACCAGTGTTGAAATCGGTGCCAAGCCCGACGGCATCGATACCGAACTGCTCCGCGCTGTACTCGACCATCTCGCAGAAGTCATCCAAGGTGGCGTTCGACCCACCCCGCATGATTTTCGGATACATGCTGAGTCCGATGACACCACCTTTTTCCGCAACCAGCTTGATCAGTTCATCCGACTTGTTGCGCCGGTTGAGCTCGATGTCGAAGCCGACCCAACCGGACGGATTGGCGTGAGTGATGGCAATCGGTCTCTCGGAGAGCTCGGCCGCCTGCAGACTGCTGTTCTCGGCAGTGTGCGAGACGTCGATGAGCATGCCGACGGCGTTCATCTCCTTGATGAGATTACGCCCGTAGAACTGTGAGATACCCGGATCATTGTCTTCCCAGCACCCGGAGGCAATGTGATTCTGAATGTTGTATGTCAGCTGGATGATACGCACCCCGAGGTCGTGAAAGATCTGCACCAGGTCGATGTCGTCCTCGAGTGGTGAGGTGTTCTGAAAACCGAGGATGACGGCAGTGCGCCCCGCCGCATGAATACGCCTGATATCCGCCGCGCTGGTTGCCCGTTCAACCAGGTCGGCGTTGTCTGCGAACATCCGATTCCAGATGCCGACCACACTCAGGGTCTCGCGACAGTTCTCCCACACCGCCAGGGTCACGTGGACACAACCGACATTGCCCTCACGCCACTCCAGGAACCGCTCTCGGCTCGGCTTGCTCGCCTGTAGACAATCGACCACCAGAATGTTGTTGTCAGACATGTTCATACCCCGTAGCGCTATGGAAGATTGAGGGTGTCCTCGACTCGAGCAACGTTGTGTTACGGCTCTGGCATCCGATCGCCGTACACCCGCCCGACGATGTCGAGGTCATCATAATTCGGCTTGTGGCCCGGGTTTGGGGCGATACCCAGCCCTCGGCGTTCATTGGCATAGACATACAGACCGGGAGCCACGGCGCGGCGCGGGTCCGGGACCAGCCACAGCCGCATGAGATGTCGTTTGGTTTGTGCCGGACCATCATCCTCGTAGGCAGTTCGGCCATGAAACACGACGTAGTTGTTCATGACCACGGCTTCCCCCGGCTCGAGCATGAGAAATAGACCATTTTGGGGGTCCATGCTGAGCTGGTCGACATACTCCAGGGCTTCGTGCTCGATGTTGCTGAGCGGCTGGCCCTCATGTCCGGCGAGTTCGACGTAGCGGCGCAGCAGTCGGCAACTCACTAACCCCTGGTGCTCAGCGAATACCGGCACTCGATGCTCGGTTATGGCAGCTTCGTTCGCCTCCTGCTCACCGAAACGGTGGGTGTAGAAGCCTCGGTAGAGGACCTCGAGAAGGTCGGGACGGGCGTCACGAATCTGGTTGTGAATCTCGTGGCCGCTCACGAACCAGCTCATACCGCCGGTTCGCCCTTGATGAACACACAGAAATGTGACGATGTCGTGAAAGTCAGTGTGGGGCGTCAGTTCGTAGCGCTGACGATAACCGCGACCGGTCGGATCGGTGTCGGAATGGTCGATGACATGACCCAGACGTTCACCCATGACACTCTGAGACACAGGCGTACCGAGGTGTAAGCCAAGTCCCCAGAACATTCGAGCAATGGCTTCCTCATCGTGCTGATCGACGGGGAAGCCGCGGATGATGGCCAGTCCTCGTCCGTGCAACACCTGATCCGTGACCCGGCCCATGAATGCGTCCAACACCGGGGCGTTGAACTGGGTCGGCGTCAGTGACTCGAGGGATTGTTCTAAACTCGCGTCAACTGCGCTGCGCAGCGCGTCGAGCTCTGGTCCACCCAGCTCGAGTGAGATAGCTCCCTTGTCCTCAATGTCTTTGCCACGCCAGACAGTTGGTCCGCTGATCGCCGCTCGATTCATTCCATCCATTTGCCAGACTCCTTTTGGTTTTACCTGGCTACGCCCTTGACCTGTTGCGCTCGGTGATTCGTCCCTTCCAGCACACCGGTCGTCGGGTTCACACTCACTATAGTCCGCGTACCCGGTCGCCCATATGATGACTGCCTTGTCCCCGGTCAGCGCAATATCAGGTCCCGATCGAATCCAACAGCAGACTGTCGCAGGTCACTGTACCATCAGGAGAGACCTCCTCCGTCGCCGACACAAGGTCGGCCCACACATCTGCGACAGCAGCACATCCATCCATCGGTTTTGATTGAGTGGAAAGACTCGAAAGTGATTGCCCTCGGATAACCACGATCGACCAATCTATATCATTCTTGCCTTCCAGATGATCTGACACAGCACTCACGGCAGCCATGTCAGTGTATCCGAAACACCATCTGATAGTGCCCAGGCCAAGTGATCGCTCCGTACACGACCAGGTGCCGCCTGCCCGCACCAGCAGATTTTCTCAAATGGACGTGAAATCCGCGGCAAGGTGACGCGCGCACCATCGGCGTATCGCTAGACACCACTGACTTGCTCACAAACAGACAGCGGGCTTCGCGCACGCTGCAGGCCTTCGGTGCGGAGCCCACGCCCCGCAGAAGGACGGGCGTGCAGAGCCGGGACGTCTTGAACGTTCTGTTCTAGTTACCATCTGCTGCCTGACTACACCATTATCGACCTGTTCGAAGGCATTCGGTGAGTCCGGACCGGAGTCTTGGGCGCTATTCAGGGGAAGCTGACCGGCAACTGAACACCGCACGCGGCTGAAGCAGTCGGCCCGTGTTCTGCAACAGCTACGACGTACTCGGCCCCTGCCCCGTCGCCAACGCCTCGACAGTTTCCAGTTTGTCGGCTGTACTCTGCGTCGGCAATCCGTCATTCAGATGAACCCAGGGCAGCTGGGACTCAACGCCGTAGTGCCACTTGGGCTTGTAGTTCTCAGGGTTGTCGAGTGAACCTATCCGAACGAAATAGTGCTCGCCGGCAAACGGCACCGAAAATTCGAAGTCGATCAAAATCGGGCTGCCGCAGGTCGAACAAAACCCCCGCTGGGCGACCTTTGAGGACGCAAAGAACTTCAGCGCACCCTTCGTGATGGTAAACGCACTCTTGCGAAAGGCCACACTGGCGGTAAAAGGCCCCCCGTAACCCTTCTGACAAGTTCGGCAATGACAGGTCGCGACGGTTGCAGGTACCGCGGTGGATGAATATCGAATCGCGCCACACAGACATCCACCGGCGATGGGCTGGTCGGTCATTTAAATCTATCCAGAGAGGCACTGAGACTCAGAGCCTACGCCCGGTTGAGGGCTACCACCAGCGAGAAACTCCAGGACACGCCCTATGGCAACCCACCTGAACTTGCGGTGTAAGACGAAGCCGGAGCATCCGGCCGAGTAGTTGCTGAGATCACTCATGAAGACCAAGGCGGTTACAGCCGGGTAATACACAAGGGTGTAGCCGTCGAGAATCACTGTGATTCAAAGCTCAGTTGCCGCAGAATCCACAGCTGCCAGACCTCACGTCACGACCATCAAGTGCTGAACAAACCGACCTTCGACTATGTCATTGTCGGCGGTGGCACCGCCGGATGTGTTCTCGCCACACGACTCTCGGAGCGAGCCGGCGTCTCGGTATTGCTGCTCGAAGAAGGTGGCGCCAATCGCAATCCCCTCATGCGTGTACCAATGGCCTGCTTGAAGGCGCTCGACAGCCGGACAATGTGCACGGTCTATCGGAGCGAGTCCGAGCCCGGACTCGATGACGCTTGCCCGGAGGTGCCGCGCGGGCGCGGCCTCGGCGGGAGCTCGAGTGTGAACGGCATGATGTTCGTGCGCGGCGACCCTCGAGATTTCGACGAGTGGGCAGCAATGGGCTGCGATGGCTGGGCGTACGAGGACGTGCTACCGGCTTTCAAAAAAATCGAGTGCTACACGCAGGGGGACCCTCGGGTTCGTGGTGCTGATGGACCCATCAACATCCGCCGCTTTCGCTCCGAGCCACTTTGTCAGCTGTTCGTCGAGGCTGTTCAGCAAGCAGGCTACCCGTACAACGAGGACTACAACGGCCACAGTCAGGAGGGTGTGAGCTGGACACAGCACAATGTGTTCCCGGGACGCGCCGGGCGCAGCTCCGCGTTGACCGGCTACCTGGAACCCGTCCTCGAACGCAATAATCTGGCTGTCGAGACCGGATCCAGTGTCACTCGCATCGTACTAGACGGTTACCAGGCCGTCGGCGTCGCTTACCAGCAACGTGGACAGGCTCGAGAGGTCTGCGCGCGCGCCGAGGTAATTGTTTGCGCCGGTGCCGTGCGAACCCCTCAGCTGTTGATGCTCTCTGGGATCGGCAATCCGCTCGATCTCGAGCCTCAGGACATCCCAGTGCAGTTGGCACTGCCGGGTGTGGGGCAAAATCTGCAGGACCATTTCGGCTCATTCGTTCAACACCGTTGCCTGCAACCGGTGACGCTGACCCGTCACTTGGGTCTCGCCGGCATGAGCCGCGCGATTGTCGAGTATCTGTGTCACGGCGAAGGTCTGTTGTCGCATTGGCCAACTCAGGCAGTAGCCTTCCTCAAGACCGAGGAGAATCTGGAGCGACCCGACATGCAAGTGCTGTTCGCGCCGATACTGCGCCAACCCGGTGGAAGCTCCACCAGCCGGAACCGCAGCGACGCCTCGGGGTATTGCATCAGCTGGTGTCAGCTGCGCCCGATGAGCTCAGGGCGCGTCTGGCTTCGTTCGGCAGATCCGAAAGCTGCACCGCGAATTCGTCACAATTATCTCGAGCATGCTGCAGATCGACAGTTTCATCGTCGTGCCATCGAGGTGGCGAGACAGCTTCACGCGCAACCTGCGTTTGAGTCTTTCCGTGGCGAGGAGATCAGCCCGGGGATCGGCTGCTCAACTGCGGAAGCCATGGACGCCCACATAAGACACACCGGACACACGCATTACCATTGCGCTGGCACCGCGCGCATGGGCCACGACGAGCTTGCGGTGGTGGACCCGAAGCTGCGCGTGCACGGCCTGGCGCAACTCAGGGTTGCGGATGCTGCAATCATGCCGCGTATCGTCGGCGCCAACACCCACGCCGCCAGTATGATGATCGGGGAGCGCGCGGCAGCCTTACTGCTCGAGTGACGACGAGCGTCAACGCGAGGCGAGCTCTCGGATACAGTTCGAAAGCCGCCGGATGCCTTCCGAGATGTCTGGCAGAGTCGCAAATCCGAATGCCAGGCGAATGAAAGAAACGTTCTCCCTGCGGATGTGAAAGTCCGATCCCAGCGCGAAACTCACATCTTGCTGTGCAGCCATCGCCTGAAGCTCCAGCGGGTCCACGCCGTCGGGCAGCTGCACCCAGATAAACATACCCCCAGCAGGTTGTGACCAAGAGCAGGTGTTGCCCAATCCTTGCTCGAGGGCTTCGAGCATGGCGTCACGTTTTTGCTTCAATCCTTGGTTGGCTTGCTCGCAGTGCGCCCAGAGATTCGATTTCAAATACTCCCAGGTGATGGCCGCAGCCATCGTGTTCGGTCCGGCATCATGGCGGCGGGCGGTGATCTGTTCGAACAGCGCTTGTGATGAAGCCGTGATGTAGCCGAGCCTCACACCGGGAGCGAAGATCTTCGACAGCGAGCCTATATAGACCTGATTGGGCCCGTCGTCCAGGGCATACAAGGCTGGTGGCTTCGGCGTGGACTCATAATGAACATCACCGTAGCAGTTGTCCTCGACCAGAACGCACGAGAACTGCTGCGAGAGCCTGATGAGCTCACGTCGGCGACTCTCAGGCATGACCGCACCGGTGGGGTTCTGATAAGTCGGCAGCGCATAAATGAAGCCGACTTCGCGATTCCGACGTTCTAGTTCCTCGAGCGTGTTTGCCAGGATGTCCGTTCGCATGCCTTGACCATCAACCGGCACGCCCACCATCTCGATGCCGAGCGCTTCGTAGGCGGTAATGGTTCCGGCGTAGCAGTGCTCTTCCATCACCACCACCTTGTCGGTGCCAGTGCAGAAAGCTTCTCCAACCAGGGTCACGGCCTGCATAGAGCCGTTGGTCAACATGATGCGCTCGGGGTCGATGTAGACACCTTCTCGGTCCAGCTCGCGTTTCGCCATGAGCTCACGTAAGCCAGGGTGTCCGAGCTTGCCGGGATAGGTATTCAACTCCACCCCGTGGGATCGGATCGCGACGGCGGCCGCTTGGGCGAACTCCTCGACTGGAAAGGTGTCGGGATTGGTGGTTCCGGTGCTGAAGTCAAACGGGTCCATCATGATAGGAGGCCGCCCTGTTGTGTAAGGCTTCGAATGATGCGCGGATCATAGGTCAAGGGATCGCGGAATTCGACGACTCTCGGATGGAGTGCGATGATGGCAATCGGTCCACCGGAAGCGATGTGGGCTGACAGGCAGATGGCACGGAGCTCGCCGATCTCGAAGTCTCTCTGTCAGGCAGCTTCCGGTTTCAGACGAATCAATGAACTACCCACGGAGGTCACAGTACACCCATGAATGCCGCAGAGCACCGGGAGTTAATCCGTCATGTCATGGAAGACGGCTTCAACGCTAAAGACCTGTCTGTCGTATATGACAGTTTTCACACCGACTACAAACGTCACGGCCATGGCGTCCCATCCATGGGCTCGTTGGAGGAGCATGTGGCGGACCTCAAAAGCCGTCAAGCAGCTTTCGATGAAGCACGCTTCGAGATCCAATGGATATTGGGGGACGAGTCCGGCATGTCGGTGTTCTACATATTCAAAGGTCGGCACAGGCAAACCGGTCGCGAAGTCTCGCGTCCGTCGGCGGCTTTTTTCACTGTTCGAAACGGGAAGATTTTGGAAGGCCATGTGTTTGCAGATGGTGCTGGTTTCGCCGCCGAGGTCGAGGAGGCCGGGTCAATCTGAGGCCCCCAAACACCGTCACCACTTTGCTAGTTTCAGCCTTCGACTACCGCAGGTGCGAAAGGGAGATACCAAATGTCCGTGCTACTGATCAGCGACTACGGCAAAGATCCTGACGAATGGCAGTCAAGTCTGCGGCAACTCATTCCCGGCCTCGAAGTCCGTGGCTGGCCACAGGTCGGCAACCCAAGTGAAATAGATATCGTGCTGGCCGACTGTCCGGCAATAGACAGGGATGGGTTCGGCAATTACCAGAACCTCGGCTGGGTCCACTATCTGGGTCACGGTGTGGGTGACATGCTCAAAGACCCCAGCCTGCCAGCGAATGTGACCGTGACCCGGCAGAAACGCGCCGGCATGGCACAGGGGCTGGCCATCTACGTGGTCAACGCGCTTACCAATCACCACTTGCGCACGCGTGAATATGCGCAACACCAGCACGCGCATCGATGGCAACGTCTGCCGGTGCCCGGCACCTCGAGTCTCAAGGTGCTGGTGCTGGGACTTGGCATCATTGGCGCCACCACGGCCCGCCGGCTCTTGGATCTCGGCTATGACGTCACTGCTTGGAGTCGCAGCGGTCAAACTGAGGAGGCATTGCCGACGCTTGCCGGTTTGGACAAGCTCGATGCGGCGTTGACCGGTGCCGACTACGTGGTGGGGGCATTGCCCGAAACCGAGGCGACCATCAGGCTTCTCAATGCATCGCGGTTGGCTCGCATGAAAACCGGCGCCTACATCATCAACATTGGCCGCGGCAGCCTCATCGACGAGGCTTCTCTGCTGGATGCACTGAACACCGGTCAGGTGAGCGGCGCGGCACTCGATGTTTTCTCTTCTGAGCCGTTACCCGAACAGAGCGAACTCTGGGGGCATCCCCGGATTACGCTGACCCCGCACGTCGGTGGCCCTCCCGCCGACGACGGCGACGAGATCTTCGCGGAAATCGCAGAGAACTTCCGCAGATTTAGAGCCGGCGAGCCCATGCTGAATGTGGCTAACCGTGAGCTTGGCTACTGAGCAGTCCGTAATGGTCAGCAAATGAAGATTGCCGAGTTGGTCGAGCAGCAAGCGGCGCTCGCTATTCGCTGGCAGGACGGTACATGCAGTCGATTTTCCTTTCAATGGCTGCGAGACAACTGTCGCTGCGACGAATGCGGCACCACGGTAACGGGTGCACGATTCCTGCAACTGACCGAGTTCGGGCCGGACATCACGCCGGATAAATGTCGATTGACGAGCGCGGGGGAGGTCGCACTCGATTGGTCGGAGGGTGAGCATCACTCCGTGTTCGATTCACGGTGGCTGCGCGAGCAGTGCCCGACGCACGGGACGCGATACTCGAAACGTACAGCCTTCGACGCCAGGTCGACCGACTATCCTCGGCGAGATATTGCGGCACTCGATGCTGGCGATGAAGCCATCATCGACCTGGCTGAATCGATCTATGAGCACGGGCTCGTCGTCATCGAAAATGTTCCCCACACCGACGAGGCCGTGGTTGATGTGGCAAGCACGCTTGGGGGCATACGGTCAGGCAGTTACGAGCCGGTGTTCGAGCTCCGGGCACAAGACGAGCCCGAGAGCCTCGCCAAGGCGCGGTGTGAGCTTGCGCCGCATGTCGACGAGCCGTACATGAGCGACCCTCCCGGTCTGTTGTTGATGCACTGTTTAGAGGCGAGTTCGGATGGGGGCGGGGCCAGCGTGCTGGTCGACGGGCTGATGATCGGTGAGATAATTCGTCGCGATCACCCGGATGTATTCCGCACGCTCTGTGAAGTGCCGATGCCGCATCATCGCTACCGGCCCGGTCACTTCGATCACTACGGTGAGGCACCTGTGTTCACTCTGCGCGGCGACGGCCAGATTGAGGGCTTCCGCTTTGCCGAACGCTCGGCTGCGTCGCTGGTGATGACAGAAGAGTTGATCGATCACGTCTATGCGGCGCGTCGTGTACTGCTAAACCTCGCTTATGACTCACGCTACCAACTTCGCATCCGGCTTTCGCCCGGCGAAGCCCTGCTGGTCGACAACCATCGCTTGATGCATGGACGAGACGACTTCCGGGGCAAGCGTTACCTGCGCCAGGTTGTCGTCGACCGTGACGAACTGTTCAGCCGCTATCGACTGTCGTGCAGAGCTCTGGGGCGGCGGGCAGTGGTTTGAAGAAGCTCCGGAACAACCACAGTTCGTGAACCAGACTTTTTCCCTGTGCGCTGGAAATCAAGAGTGGCCCAGACTCTCGTTTCCGGCCTCTTTCACTGCTGGGTATTGACCCCATCGGGGATTAACAGGAAGCTGCCTGTCCTCGAGTGTTACGGTCACAACAAGGAGCCATTGTCATGCCCGCCAACAGTGCAACCGCCCGCTACTCCGGAAAGATCGTCCGGCAACACGGTGCCATGGAGTACAGCGAAGCTCCGGTGGACTTACACAAGGTCCGCGAGTATCGGCTCGAACGCGTCCGCGAGCAGCTGAGGCGGCGCGATTACGCAGGAATTCTGATGTTTGACCAGGTGAATTGCCGGTACGCGGCGGATGCCACCAACATGCAGATCTGGTGCTCGCACTACGAAACCCGGTGCTTGTTCGTGGCAACAGAGGGCCCAGTGGTGCTGTTCGACTATATGCACCTCCCGCACCTGGCGGAAGAGCTGCCACTCATTGACGAATATCGCGTCATGCCCTCATTTCACTACTTCACGGCGGCGGACCGGGGTGAGGAGCGGGTCAAAGAGTTCGCCCGCGAGATTGCCGATCTGGTTCAGCAACACGGCGGCGGTAACAAGCGGCTTGCCATCGATCGATTGTCGCACATGGGGGTAGAGGCTCTGGAGTCTCTTGGCATTGAACCCATGGAAGGTCTCGAGATCACGGAGTTAGCGCGAGTCATCAAATCACCGGAAGAACTGGTGCTGATGGAGAAGTCCATAGAGGTGTGCGAGGCCGGTATTGCATCCATGCACGAAGCACTGGAGCCAGGCATCACCGAAAACGCACTGTGGGCAAAGTTGCACGAGACCAACATCCGGTTAGGCGGCGAGTGGATTGAGACCCGTCTGTTGTCGTCTGGCCCACGCACAAACCCCTGGTTCCGGGAATGCTCCATGCGGGCCATCGAGGCCGGAGACATGGTGTGCTTCGACACCGATTTGGTTGGCCCCTACGGCTATTGCTCAGATATCTCCCGCGGCTGGATCTGCGATGCAAAACCCAATGACGAGCAGCGCAGACTATACGCAGCAGCCTACGAGCAGCTAAAGCACAACATCTCGATCCTGAAGGCCGGTAAGGAGTTTCGTGAAGTGGCGGAACAGGCCTGGAGAATTCCGGAGGAGTTTCACACGCTGCGCTACGGCAGTATGGGTCATGGCGTCGGACTGGCCGATGAGTACCCGTCCATCAAACACTGGGACGTGTATGACGCCAAGGGCTATGAGGGCGTGTTCGAGGAAAACATGGTGTTCTGTGTGGAAGCCTGTATTGGTGTGGTGGACGGTCAGGAGTGCGTCAAGCTCGAGGAACAGGTAGTGATCACCGCCGATGGAACCCGGCAGATGTCCAGCTATCCGCTGCATGACGAGTGGGCTTGAGGTCCCATGATGGACTGAGGGCCAGGCGCCACCGGAGAGCGCCCCTACCGGTGGCCGCGGGTTGGTGGCATCCCTGAGTGATCGTGAACACCCGATCCCGGTTTTGGAGTTGAGTATACTGGCCCCATGATCGACAAGCGGATTATTCACCCGAGCGCCTGGAAGCCGGCGGACTTTACGAGCAAGGATACGTTCAGCATCGACCTCTCGAGAGGACAGGTCGAGGCATTCGGTCGGGCCCTCTCGAAGCTCGCCTCGTGCGGACCGGTGACTTGTGATGGCATCGATGCAAACGGTTTCGACTTACAAAGCATCGCCGGCGACATCGACCGCTGGTATCAGGAACTCTCCACCGGCCGCGGGATGTTGAACTTGCGCGGATTCCCCGTCGACGAGCATCCGGTCGAACACATCACCGCGATGCTCTACGGGTTGTCGTCACAGTGGGGCACGCCGGTATCGCAAAGTGTCATGGGCGATCGGCTCGGTGAAGTGATTGCGGTCGAGAAGCTGCTTCACGGTGAACGACGCCGCTCGTACAAGAGCACGCACGAGATGCGCTTGCACTCCGACTTCTGCGACGTGCTGGGCATGCTGTGCATCCGCAGCGCCGAGCGCGGCGGTGCGAGCCGCTACACGTCGATGATCTCGGTGCACAACAAAATACTCGAGACCCGGCCCGAGTTGCTCGAGCCTCTGTACCGTGGGTTTTACTTCTGGCGCATCGGTGAGTGGCCCGAGGAACCGGTGACACCCTATCGAGTGCCGGTGTTCTCCGAGACCGACGGTGTGCTGAGCGCACACTACGCGGGCGACCTCAGCTTCATCGATCCCAACAACACCGGTCACGCGCTCTCCGAGCTGGACTACGAGGCCATCGAGTACTTTGTCGAGGTCGCCGAGAGCGAAGAGCTTCGCTACGAGTTCCAGATTGAGCCCGGTGAGTGCTTGTTCGCGAACAATCTCACCCATCTGCATGCTCGTTCGAAGATTTTGAACGGCCCGGATGTGGAGCGCCGTCGGCACATGCTTCGTGTGTGGGTAGATTGCGACCAGAGCTTCCGTCCTGCAGTGCCCGAGCTTCGAGTCTTCGAGCACGGCATCGGGGTGTCCGCGCACCCGGAGATGATGCACGCTTGAAGTGCCACTGGAAAGAGGATTAGTGATGTCCGCCAGCCCCAAATCCACAGCCACAATCTCACCGGAAGAGTGGGCGGTACGCACCGACCTCGCCGCCTGTTACCGGCTTGCGTCACACTTCCGCATGACCGATCTGATTCACACCCATATCTCCGCCCGGGTCCCGGGCACGAGAAACGAGTTCCTCATCAACGCCTATGGTCTCTGGTTTCACGAGGTCACTGCCTCGAACCTGGTGAAAATCGACATCGACGGCAACAAGCTCGATTCAAGCGAGCATCCGGTGAACCCGGCAGGGTTCATCATTCACGCCGCCATTCACGAGGCACGCGATGACGCGCATTGCGTCATGCACACTCACACACGGGCAGGCGTCGCGGTGTCGACGCTCGAGTGCGGTCTGCTGCCCATCTCGCAGTTCGCACTGCGCTTTCACGGCAAGGTCGGCTACCACGACTACGAGGGTGCGACTCTGGTGCCAGGTGAACGAGAACGTCTGCAGCAGAGCATGGCTGAGCACGACGTGCTGATCTTGAGAAATCACGGCTTGATCACCCTCGGCGATTCCGTCGCCGAGGCCTTCGACCGCATGTACTCGTTGAACAACGCCTGCCAGGTGCAGGTCGACGCGCTGCAGACTGGCAAGCCGCTGGTCGAGCCGAGCACGGCGGTTTGCGAGCTGACCGCGGGTCAATACGCCGGCGACGGCGAAGAGGACATGAGCCGGCGGCGCGACTTCATCTGGCAGGCATTGCTGCGGCTGGTAGAGAACAACGAGCCGAGTTATCGGAGCTGAGGCGGCGCAGACGAATTCGCACTAGAGACGGGTGAGACTGGACTCCTCACGGGGACTCATGGCAGAGCCCCCGTGTGCGAGCACATCCTAATGCGAAACTATGGGAGCCAGGACCTCCACAGGTCCTCGTTCGCAGCCATCCATTTACGCACCGCCGGCTCGACCTCCATGCCGTTGACATCAATGTCGAGAATCATTTCGGCCTGTTGTTTAGCGGTGAACTTCATGTTCTTGAGGAACGTGTAAGCCTCCGGGTGACGCTCCTTCAATGTCGGGCTGCCGAAGTTGAAGGGCAGTTCGTCCGGCCAGTCAGACATTTGCCAATTGGCTTCGTCGTACGGCGGCAGCTCAACTTCGACCATGTCGTACTTGGCATGTGTCCAGTGTGGCTCCCACATATAAATGAGAATAGGATCGCCACGCTCGTAGGCACCCTGGAGTTCCGACCACTGGGCCGTCTCGGAGCCCAGCTCCACGGGGACATAGTCAATGCCGAGTGCTTCCACTCGATCCGCGTCACCCGCTTGCCACGCTGCTATCGGACAGGCCACCAATCGGCCCTTCGGTGCAGTTTCGGGCTGCGCGAAGACATCTTTGTAGTTGTTCAGATCGGCATAGGTCTTGAGATCGGGCGCGGCCGCCTCAATGCCGCGCGCGGCATCACCCTCAATAACGTATCGGGGCACATACCAGCCAGTGCGACCAGTGAAACCGGTTTCACCAAAGTACTCGATCGAACCGTCGCCCCCCCATTTTTCGATGTACTGACTCTTTGATGGCGTGTAGGTTGGCCAAAACTCGAATGCGGCATCAAGTTCGCCGGCGACAATGGCCTCTAGCACAGCCGGCCCTGCCGGGAGAAATGTGACCCTGACCTTGTAGTCGAGCTCTTCTTCCAGAACGAACTTTACCAATCGCGTCATGGCCACATTGCCGGTCCAATCCGCTTCGTGGATTTTCACAATCCCTTTTGCCGCGAACGTAACAGGTGTCTGGAACACGAGAACCGCGAAAACGCATGCAATCATTAAGTTGCAACAAACTCTCCTATCAAACATAACTTCCTCCTCATCGCTGATGGCTTCGAACGAGATGACTAGCCAGACGGCTGCGCGCTTAAAAGTTAACAACACATGTTCGCAGGAAGCAATGCAGCACCGCGTGAATGTTGCTATCGGCGATGCGCACGTGCAGACCAATCAGGCAATGTAGAACGTCAAAGACCTCCTTGAAGAGGCGGGGTCAAAGCTCGAGCACTTTTGCCGCATCCAGGTCTACATCATCGGTCGCGCTTATCGTGATCGGGTGTACAAGGAGCTCGGCAAGTGGTTCAACGGTATTCTTCCGTGTGCCACCGACCTGATTGTTTAGGGCCTGTAGAGACCCGAGTGGGTGGTCGAAATTGAGGCGACGGCGGTGATTCCCGAGAGCCAATAGAATTTTCGCCGGCGCCAGCAGTTATACTGGACGAAGGTGTGACACCATCCTGGAGTGTACCGATGTCAATCCATGTCCTGAAGCCGAGCGACGAGAGCGATCCTATCCAACAGGCCAAAGTAGACCTGGCGGCAGCGCACCGTCTGGCAGCGTACTACGAGCTCGAAGAGGGTATCGACAATCATTTCACCGTGACCGTGCCCGGCTATGAGGATCGATATCTGATCCTGCCATTCGGTTTCCATTGGTCGGAGGCGAAGTCCAGTGACATGCTCGCGTTCGACGACGCCGGCGCCACCGTGGACGGCGAAGGGATCGCCGAGCTCTCCGCGGTGTGCATTCACGCACCCATTCACCGCATCACGGGGGCCAGGGTCGTACTGCACACCCACCAGACCTGGGCGACTGCGCTCAACATGCTGGACAACAATCGGCTGATCTCTGCGAGCCAGACCTCTGCCTTCTTCCACGGCAGGGTCGCCTATGACGACACCTACAACGGCGGCGCCGATACCATGGAGGAAGGTGAGCGACTCGCCAACCTGCTGGGCGATGCACACACGATGTTCATGAAGAATCACGGCGTGCTGGTCGTCGGCGATTATGTGGCGCAGGCGTTCAAGCGTCTGTACCTGCTCGAACGGGTGTGCCGCATGCAGATTCTGGCGATGAGCACCGGCGAGGCTCTGTTGCCTATTCGTGACGAGATAATCGAAAGCTTGCAGACACCGGTGGATCATGACCCGCATGGCAGGGGAGAACGCACACGCCTGTATTTCGAGGCCATGAAGCGGGTCCTGGACCGCGAGCTGCCGGGCTATCGAGAGTAGCCGACCAGCCGTGTCACGCCCTGCGGAGTTAGCCCAGTTTCTTGCGAGCGCCGAGCGAGCGTTACGCAGAGCAGCCACGGAGAAGCCTGACGTGGCGGCAGCAACGGATCGCATTTTCTCGGCGATCGCTGCGCGAGAGGCTCCGATTTT
>MDTE01024551.1_pt1 | contig 24707 bp, 20 predicted proteins | sample 811231 | NCBI WGS metagenome assembly MDTE01 (sample SAMN05326651, study PRJNA326480) | marine metagenome | isolation source: seawater | place: Indian Ocean: Red Sea | collected 2010 | reverse complement strand
TTTATTGGCCGGTCTCCGATCCACTCGGCCCAACGTCTAAGAAACATTTTTTCAGACTTAATAGTGTGAGGACGCTTATGGTGCTCCATAGTAGAAAGGTAGGTTTGGGTGAAAGTTCCAAAATCAGGTATCCGTGGTTTCTGTTCGATAGCTTTCACGGGTTTAGATCGAAGCTGTGACATCTCCTTGCGAGCATCACTAAGAGTTTTTGAAACTAGCCTCACTCGGCGGTCACGGATAATACCGTCATCGTTAGGAAGGTTAAGTCTGGCATAATAGTTTCCAGATCGAATCCAAAGCCCGCGAATCGCTCTTCCTCGGCGATCGAAAACTTTTGCGAACTGCTCGCTTTTAATTGATAAGGAATCGGCTTGGGGGGAAACCAAACCGGCACAGAAACCGGCACTTGATGAATCTTTACTTCGTTTAGACATTCTTGTTGTGAGTTAACAAGTTGTCGGAAGTACCTATTAATTAAGCCTTAAGTAGATGGTGCCCACGGCAAGAGTTGAACTTGCACCCCATTACTGGGACATGAATCTGAATCATGCGCGTCTACCAATTCCGCCACGCGGGCATCCAAAAACCCAAAATAAATAAGGCCGGATTTCCTACTCATCCCTCCCTTTAGTTGCAAGCTCGAATTCTGAACGGAAATTAATCAAAAGAGCAATAAATCAACGACTTGACCTGAGCGCTCAGCTCTCCCAACATCCCCGGCCAATTTTACGGATACAATTCACATAAATAACAAAGATATGAGCGCTCCAAAATTACATAATGCCATGTGGCCAGGCCTCGTTGGTAAGGGTACAGATGAAGGTCAGGAACCTCCAATTAGTCTCGAACGCATGCTAGATCTCACAGCAGCAGCCGAGGTAGACGGACAGAAATTTGATGGTATCGATTACTTTTTGTTTCTACCTCATACCAATCCTGAAGCCAGTGATGATGAACTTAAAAAAATCGCAGATCTTATTCAAAGTAAAGGATTTGATATTGGTTCACTGGTAGCTCCGGTTTGGCCTGGTACAGTCGGCGACTCAGCTATGGGATCAGAAGAACAACAAACAAAGTTTCTTGATGCGGTAAGGATGGCTTGTCGAGTAGCAAAAGTTTTCAACGAACATGGTGCCCGCAAGTATGGGGTCATTCGAATTGATTCCGCTGAGTTTGGAGTAGCCAAATTTCTCGAAGATTCAGACAACAATCTCAAGCGCATTGCCAACACCTTCAAAGAAGCAGCAAAAATTGCGGCTGACCATGGCGAACGTTTGGCAGCTGAAGGCGAGGTATGTTGGGCAGGACTACATTCATGGAAAGCCTCTATTGCCTTGATGGAAGAAGTCGGCATGCCCGAAGCACTCGGATTTCAAGCTGACCTAGCTCATACCTACACTTTCATGCTAGGCTATAATGCGCCAGACGATGCTCTATTGAAAAAAGATCACACTGAACAAGAATTCTGGGAAGCTTACGAAAAAGTTACAGATGCACTACGTCCATGGACAATTGATTTCCATGTAGCACAAAATGATGGCGATGTGCATGGTGCCGGCGATCACGATAAAACCGGCAAACACTGTCCTGCAGATGATCCAAATGGGAAACTTGATATAACCAAATGCGCCGGCTACTGGCTAAAAGATGCAGCTGACCGTGGCATAAAACACATTTGCTGGGATGGATGCATGTTCCCCAACGATACGCTGGAAAAACCAGATACGTGGAATAATATCCTTAAAGCTATGATCGATGTCCGTAATACGCACGGCTGGTAATAAAATTTAAATATCATGAGTGAAAAGAAAACTTTGAATATTGGATTAGTAGGTTACGGCTTCATGGGCCGCACGCATTCAAACGGCTACAAGCGCGTTAGCGATTTTTTTCCCGATCTAGGCCACAAGCCAGTGCTTAAGGCCGTATGTGGCCGTACTGAAGATCGCACCAAGGCGTTTGCTCAACAGTGGGGCTTTGAAAGCCATGAGACTGACTGGCGCGAACTGATCAAACGAGACGACATTGACGCAATCGACATCTGCACGCCGAATGATCAGCACGCCGAGGTTGCCATAGCTGCCGCAGAGGCTGGCAAAATGGTACTATGTGAAAAACCACTTGCTCGTACTGCTGAAGAAAGCCAACCAATGGTCGACGCTGTAGAAAAAGCAGGTATAGCCAACACAGTCTGGTATAACTACCGCAGGGTGCCGGCCGTTACTTTAGCTAAACAAATCGTTGAATCCGGAAAACTAGGTCAAATTTTTCACTACAGAGCCAATTTTCTCCAAGACTGGACTATAAGCGCCGATCTACCACAAGGAGGTGAAGGACTCTGGCGACTAGATGCAGCTGCAGCCGGAAGTGGTGTAACTGGCGATTTACTTGCCCACTGTATTGATACAGCAATTTGGCTTAACGGTAGTATTAATGATGTTTCCGCAGTAACTGAAACTTTCATTAAGGAACGCGTTCATACGGCTACCGGAGAAAAACAGGAAGTAACAATCGATGACGCCTGCATCTTCCACTGCCATTTTGATAATGGCTCACTGGGGCTTTTTGAATCTACCCGGTACGCTCGAGGGCACAAAGCTTTGTATACTCTTGAAATTAATGGAGCAAATGCATCCATCCGTTGGGACTTACATGATTTAAATCGACTTGAGTTCTTTGACCATAGTGACGAGTCAAACACACGTGGTTGGAGAAGCATCCATATAACAGATGGAGACATGCCTTATATGGACAAATGGTGGGTACCTGGTCTCTGCATTGGATATGAACATACATTTGTCCACCAAGTTGCTGACTTCCTTAAAAGTTTAGACGAAAACACTCCTTGCAGCCCAACATTTCGCGACGCACTTGAAACCGCTAAGGTATGCGACGCCGTCCTGGCCTCCGCAAAAGAGCGAGCATGGAAAAGCGTCTAGAAGACTAAAAAATATCGCAATAAAACGCCCTCTTGAGGGCGTTTTATTTTTTAGTCTATTAATGAAAGTTGTTACTCTACCTCTAGTACTTCGCTGGAATAGGTAAATAACAATTTACAATTTATAGCGGATTCATCTAGGCCAGTTAGGTTAGCCAGTGCTTTTCGGTATAGCTGCAACTGTTTTTTATACGATTCGGCACCCCCTACTCCCATCTTGTCGCTTTTAAAATCAATAATTTCCGCTCTATCCGAAAATAAGTGCACACGATCAAACACCCCAGAAATAATCGCCCCATCAATGACTACATCAAAAGCCCGTTCTCTCCATAATTTCACATTACAATTTGGCTTCTTCAAATACTTAATAAAAGATTCATTCTTCAAGCATTTCTCTACTTCAGTAACAGCATCAGGATAATCTGATTGCAACTTATGCAACTTTGATAAAGTTAATTCATCAATCCATTCAATTTGTTCAAAAATTTTGTGAACTGCTTGTCCGTGATCAATTGCTTGATTAACTGAGTTATCAAATAATCGATCTAACTTTAATTTATCATTGCTGTATGATGATGGACGACTCTTTGCAACATGCCCATTATCTCGCTTGATCTTTATCAACTCAATGGTTGAAGCTTTTTCGTAAGAAAATTTCGTTTTAGGTTTAATCCAATCAAAACTACCTCGACTAAAAATTATCTTGGATTCAACCTTACTATGATCAAAAGGCTCACCTTCATCTTTCGCTAATGTCTCATTTAATAATCTAATATAATTACGCGAATCCCCTCCTTTTTTTAACTCGTTACTAATAATGTACAATCCATGGCTTGCACGGGTTAGGGCGACATAAAGTTGACATAGTTTCTCATAAAATCCATCGGAACGACCTTCATTTAAAGCCTGATATAATCGCTCATCTACACCACAAATATCAGAGTTAGGCATTGCCAATATCCAATCCATTTCACCATTATGAAGTTTTCTAGTATAAAGTGACTCACGACGCACCTCATCCAATCGTTTCCCCTCAAGATCCGGAACGATCGTAGCATCAAATGTCAGTCCTTTAGCCTTATGTACTGTCATAACTTGGACTACAACTCCCTCAGCACCATCAGGCAATTCTTGCTCAGGAATAAATCGGGTAAACTCGTCAATGTCACGAATGCCAGTTTCATCAAATTGCCGTGCCATTTCCAAAAACTGGTTGGCACGCCAACAGCTAAACTCGTCGAGCTCATCAATTATTTTTCTTATCCACTCATCTGCAACTTCAGCAAATCCACATTCATAAATCTTCCTCTGAATCGATCTTAAAACAATCTGCCTTTCATCGGAATCTTCCGGAAGATGTTTTTGTAATGGTGTAAGCAGAATATGACCATGACTAAAACTATCACCTGGATGAGCTGCTGCTCTAAAGAGAGAAAGCAAAGCAGTGCCAAGCGGATTGTCGCCCCCCGGGTTAATTTTCGACTCACCCACAACTAGCACTTCAGGTATCTCGCCTCGAAGAAAGTTAACCAAATTACGGACAGCCTCATTTGTTTGAACAATCACTGCGCAACTTAACCCATTCTCAATTGGATTAATTTTTCTGATCAAATCGGCCACTAGCAGCATTCGGTCAGTGTCATTCTCAACGGTCAAAAAAAGAGCCTGCCCTGTATCTTCCCGCTTTTCTGATAAATGCTTTTTCCAAATGCGACGCCATCTCTCAACCCCAACACCATATTCGTCATATGCACTTAAAACAGAAAAGTCTTCAAAAACCGCATTTACAAGATCCAAAATCTCAGGAGAAGAACGCCAGGATTTTTCAAGTGATTGCACCTGAAATTCATCGCCCCCAGCATTGTATCGATTTTCCAGATGATCAAATAGCGTAGGATCTCCGCCTCGCCACTGATAAATTGACTGTTTCGGATCTCCCACACAGAACAATGTTTGGTCTCCTTCTGGAGACTGTATAACTTCATCTATTAGGTTCTCAAATACTCGCCACTGCGAACGACTCGTGTCTTGAAATTCATCTAACAACCAATGATCAAATCTACCATCAAGGCGATACTCAATATCCAGTCTATTTTCACCTATCCCTCCCAATGTTGGGGAGTTATTAGTCGGGGCCAGTAGCATCGGAAAATCTGAAAAAGTTAACCGGCCTGAACTCCTAACTTGATCGTCATAGTACTCTTCAAACAAATTTAACAGGCTATGAATACCCTTCGTTTGAATTAGTTTATTTTCCAATTCAGACGCAATACAATGACGCATAACACGAGCTAATTGGCATTCAAATAAATCGCTGACTGTGTATGTTTTCTTACGTTGAGTAAATTCCCACCCCCCATCTCCCATGGTAGATAAATTCTCTAGCACCTGACTAAACAATACAGTTGGTTTACTAGAATGATACAAACTCTTTCCTGGAGCCCATTCCTTCAAGTGATCAAATATTTTTAACCACCCTTTATAAATTTCTTTGGTAAAATTATTCTGGAGCTCTAGTTCACTTTTAAGCATCTCAACCATTTCAGATAAATCGTCCTTCTGTTTAGTCCAGGGATTGCCTTCTGGCCAAACTCGAAGCGGATCTCCCCAATATTCCCCTGACGATTCACGCATAAACAATTCATGACAATTATCTAGATGCTTCGCAAAAGCGGAAACAAAATCACGTTTATCTTTTCCGGCAGAAGCTAATCGGTGTGACTCAATTATGGCCTCACGAGCACCCTTGTTTGCCTGACGGCTATCGAACATCCACTCGAGCACATTCGAACGCGCACGCTTCCTTTCAAAATCGCTCATAATTTCGAATTCGCCTCCTAATCCAAACTCAAAGGGAAACAAGCCAAGCATTCTATGAAAGAAACTGTCAATGGTGCCAAGTGACAGCCGAGGCATACTCTCAATAAGACTACGTAATGCACATTCAAAGTCAGACTGTTTAATAGGCGGCAGACTCTCATCACTCGACTTAAGCTCTTTAACCAATTTTTTAGCCTCATCCTTACTACTCGCAGCATTTGCCAACTTATTCAAAACCCCCTCAAAAAACTCACCTGCTGCCTTCTTTGTAAATGTTAATGCGATTATCTTTTCAGGAGCTACCCCATTAACCAGTAAAAGTATAAATCGATTAGTTAACTGAAAGGTTTTTCCCGATCCTGCCGAAGCCCTGATAAGCGTATTTAAAATTTTCATCCAGAAATCCTCTCCTCTGGCTCCATTGCCGTGATTTTCTCTTCACCAAACAAAATTGAATCATAATCATCATATTCTGGACTAGGATTAGGGGGCCAAAATCGGCCTGCCTTAACGTCAGCTACAAGCCCTTCAGCACAATTCCATGCCGCCGATAACAATTTACCATCACAAGGACTAAGCAACTTAATACCCACATCACTTCCCACTTCAGGAACATTGAAAAAACCAAACGAAATTACAGGATACTTTTTTTCAAGAGCTAATGCATACAGTGGAAGCTGTAATCCAGTCCACCTGTATGATTTACCATCAATTTCAAAACAAGCATAGTCGCGGACCCAGTCTCCCTGTTTCTCCTCATTAAATAATGCCCAATGTTTCTTTACAGGATCATTTGAAGTATTAGATGTCTTATAATCAAGCACTCGAACCTCTCCTGTGTTCTTATTTTTTTCAATCCGATCTATCCTACCTCGAACAACTATACCGTTAATTGACAAATCAAATGGTTCCTCAGTTCCAATGATCATCCACCCCGCCTGCATCTCAGCAGCCTGAATTTTAGCAACAACACCTAGTCGCTTGAGCGCTATCTCACTTTGGACAATTAATGGCAACGAAAGCTGATTACCAAATTTATTTTTTACTTGTTCCTTGAGAGTCTTGACGAAGTATTGCTGAATCAATTCAGGCTCCTGAACCTGAACCATATTTTTGTCTATCCCATAAGCATCAAGCACATTGTGAATTAAATTACCAAATCCACGTGGATCTAACTCTCTTCGATCAATATCCATCGCCTGCATTCGCCTCACATGTTTCAAAAAAAATCGATAAGGACATGAGAGATAATCTGCCATGGATGTAACACTCAATTTTTCCGGAATAGCTTCCACACTACAAGATAGCTTCCAAGGAACACTCCATGCTGGAGCTTGTTCAAGTGGAGGCAAATGAGAAAACAAATGGTTCACTCGCTCCGACAATTCGACATCATCACAACGAAATAACAATCGAGAAGGTTTAATTGGGTCACCATTGCAACGTTGACGACCAGTGAAAAAATCCACCCGGCCATTTTTTCCTCGGACTGATACTAATAATTCTAGCAACCAAGCATCACGAGCAAAACGTTCTTCATTAGTACGTAGTCCAAGTTGTTCACGAAGCTTTTCCGGTAAAAAACAATCACCATAGGTTGACTCTGGCAAAACACCTTCGTTGGCCCCCGCGACGAGTAGATGAGGGGCATCTTCCCAAATCAACTCAAGCCATCCTTGCAAATCGATTGTTGACGATAAGCGTTCTTCAACCTGCGACTCTCGGCCAAGCGAATCGAGCAGTAGGGTTAATTCGACTACAGGATTGCGCTTTGAATTAGTTGGCAATGCATTATTAAGCTTAAATAGACGCTCTTTGAATAATAAAAGCATTTCTCTACAAGCAATATTTCTGGCATCACCTTCATCAAAATCCCGCCCTTCAAACAATGCCTTAAGTAACGTCAATAATCTTTCAGAAAAATTACCTCTACCAAGAGCCTGCAACTCATTTTTTAGCAAACGCAGCGCATTACGTGCCATTATTCGCCGACTTATATTTTCCGATTCGCTTGACTTCAAAAAATCAAGACTAACGGCTGCAGCCAGACTTGCTGGAATGTGTTTTTCACGAATTTCATCCAAGCCTTTCATCAATGATGTTGGATCAATGGATTCATCTTTTCCAACAAGCCATATCCAACTATCCGGCAAGCGAAGAAAAAGATCAGAATTAGTGAATGTTGGATTTTGCATCACTGTCAAAAGTGATTTCAAAAACGCATACAAAGAGGAACGCTTCAAGGGTAACCCAGCCGGATTAAAATGATGAATTTCTAACTGTAATAGCTCATGCTCAAGATACGGAATTACCTTTGCGTCAGCCACACCTACTGCAGCAGTACTATAAACTTGAGAGCCGTATCGATTTAGCACTTCAGAAATATCTTTTGCCTGTGCTTTTTCATCCAAAGCTGGATGGAGCTGTTCTTTATTCAAAGGCAATTTACGGTCTATCCATTCGCCGGGAATAGGCCTACCCCAATCATCAAATAACCCATATTCATCTCTAGGGCCAAAAACAACCAACTCAACAGAGATCTTTTGCTTATGAAGCTTTTCAAGCGCAGCTTGCAATAATGGTGCCAGGTCAGTTACACCCATCAATACTATTCGTTTTATACAACCCGGTAATTCTGGAGAATTAGCTGACTCACGTTTGGCGTCATGTAAGTCTATCAAACCTACATTACGCAGTGATTTTCTATAAACCGACTCCAGCTTAGCTAGTTCCCGCCATCGGCCTTTCTCCTCGCAAGAATCCAAATTAGAGACAGAGACACAATCCAAATCAGCATCAACTAGTTTACCACGTAAATCATGAAGTGAGCGTGCCATTAACCGACTCCAATTGAAATCTACTCTCGGGGGAACTTTTGGAAATAAAAACGGAAAATGCTTTAAATTTTGGCTCTGGAGAACATGAATCCAATGCCAAATACAGACAAATTCATCGGCAAGGCTCTTAGTTTTATTGCCCGCCAGCAACATAGCCGGAGTTGACATTATTGGAGGAAATAAGCCGCCTCCTCGCTTGCCCATCGAAGTTGCTAATGCTTCACGCAAACGTCGACCAGCCTGTTGAGTTGGCAATAATAAAAGCGAGTCGCTTAAATCAAGTAATTGATTTGATGAAAGATCAAGCAACCATTCCGTCGACAAAGACAACAAAGGTCTATCCCAATTAAGAAAAGTTTTTTTTGGCAACTCACCCATCAATTAATACTTTTTACCTAGCCATAAGAAACCAACTAGATCAGCTGTCCCGGGACAATAACTATCCCAAATTAATCCAACTATTAACTTATAGGAATTATTTTATCCCTATTTGACCAGTCTTTGAATTATATAGGTATCGCTTACCTTTTGGTGGATCCGGCAGTTTGGCGTAGTATCCCTCACTTACCAATTCATCCAAAGATTTGGGATAGCGACCTTCCACTATTTGGAATTGCTTAATGGCATTCTGAATATTGGCCAAATTAATCCTCTTCTCTGAAACATTCTTAGCTCTTCCAACAGCACCTACGTAGTCAACCGGCGCTAGGAGAGGATTAGAATTTTCAGAAGCCGTTTCCCCAGACTTAGATTTTTTCTTATCCTTAGCTCTATTACCTTCCTCTTGCGCCCCTCCACAAGCGACTAGAGTTAATGAAATTACCAAAATAAAAATCAAATTTGTGTTCATTTCAAAAAGAAAGTCTTTTGCTAGATTAGATTTGTCAATCGGCTTTATAGATTGCGGGCTGTGCTTCTTGCCACTCTTTCAAAGAAACTATCTTTGCCTCTTGTAAGTGCACAAAAGCTCCTTTTTTATTACCTACAACAATATCTGGCCATTTATCACCATTAATATCCTGTGCCATCACCTGTGTACCAATTCCAGAATCAGTATCTACCAGATGAGGCACCCAATTGACTGAGTTATTCTCGTTCCGCTGAAGTTCAAACCAATAGAGCACCGCTGGAGCATTTGGCTCAGCATCACCATTTGGACCATGAGCCCAAAAACGCTTACCTGTCACAATGTCCTTCAACCCATCGCGATTGATATCTACCAAGTCAATAGCATGCAGTTGACTAAATTTGACTCCATACTTGTTTTCTTCTGGCTTAGCATTCATGAATGTATGTGGCACAAAATGAATTTTATCCCCTTGCTTTTGATGTTCATACCAACACAAACCATATCCATGCGCCGCAAGTGAAGTAATGACATCATTATCACCATCACCATCCACGTCATAGGCATACATGTGAGCTCCCCCACCTGGTGAAAATTTAAAAGGATGAAATTTCCACTGAGGATCATCCTCGAGTGACCTTGGTTGTTCCCACCATCCATTCATATCCATAATGTCCTTACGACCATCGCCATTGATATCACCCACGCCCATTCCATGTGTAAAACGCTGCCATTTCCCTTTGGCAGTAACACGATGAATTTTCCATTTTTCCTCAGGTTTATCCCAATTCGGTTCGGCGTAAATAAAGTACCCCTCTGAATTGCAAATGATTTCTGGCTTACCATCTCCAGTAATATCAGTAAAGTGCGGCGACTCGTTATCTGTCACCATAATGGCAATATGTTTTTTCCATAGACCCGATTGCCCCTTTGGGTTTTCATACCAAGGAGATTCTTCACCTGGAAACCCCATTACCAATACATCATCCCAGCCATCACTGTTTAGGTCATATACATAGCACAGAAAATTTTTCGAATACCCATTTCGACCACTAATCGCCCCTGGGAATCCTAAAACCTTAACCTTGTTCCCTGCTTTATCTTTCATCTCAAACGACTCTACAGCCGGATAGATTTCATATTTTTCATTAAATTCTGGTCCCGCATACCAATATGGACCTACCACAATATCCCCGTGACCATCACGATTGAAATCACCCACCGCACCACCTTCTGCCCAAAAATGTTTGCTAGCATGTATCTTAGTCCATTTATGAACAAAATAATCCTTCGCATGGCCATACATAACAAAGAATACTAAACAAAAAATGATGAAAATAAATCGGTGCATGCAGTATCTTTGTCATCTAGGCCCCAATGGGTCAAGTGACTGAAACGTATATCTCTCTCGCCGTGACGCCCGAAACAGATTACTCTGCCGACAGATGATAGGACGTTATAGCCGTCCCGAGATGAGGGACATCTGGACCGAACAGCGAAAACTCGAAATTTGGCTGGATATTGAACTGCTTGCTGCAGAGGCACTTTGCAATGAAGGGCTGGTACCAAAAAAGCACCTAAAGCAAATGAAAGACAATGCCAAATTTTCAATCGAGCGCTGTCGAGAACTTGAAAAAACATTGAACCATGACGTCATTGCATTCACTACTAATGTCTCGGAAAAAATCGGGAAACCGGCCAGCCGGTGGCTCCATTTTGGGCTAACAAGTAGCGACATTATTGATACTGCTTTTGCAGTACAAATGAACGAATCTCTTAAGATACTCATCAATGATGTAAAAAAACTTCGTAAAGTTATCGGAGCGAAAGCTCGCAAACACATGTTCACGCCAATGATCGGGCGTAGTCACGGAATTCATGCTGAGCCAACTACATTTGGGCTTAAAATGGCACTAATGTTCGACGAGTTTGGTCGAGCACTAGAAAGACTTGAAACAATCCGACCCCGCGTAGCAATCGGCAAACTTTCTGGTGCAGTTGGAACCAATGCTCATCTATCACCGAAAATTGAATCTTTCGTCTGTAGAAAACTTGGACTTAAACCAGCTCCAATCGCAACACAGGTTGTTCAAAGAGACATTCACGCCGAATTCATGACTACAATCGCAATTATAGGGGCCAGCATAGAACGCTGGGCAACTGAATTCCGTCACTTGCAACGCACTGAAGTTTTAGAGGCAGAAGAGTTTTTCTCTAAAGGCCAAAAAGGGTCCAGCGCCATGCCTCACAAGCGGAATCCAATTACTGGCGAGCGCCTAACAGGCCTTGCCCGGGTTCTGCGAGGCAACTCTATTGCCGCCCTTGAAAATGTTGCCTTATGGCACGAACGAGATATCAGTCATAGTTCTGTTGAAAGAGTCATTTTTCCTGATTCATGTACATTACTTAACTATATGCTCCATAAGCTCACCGACCTCACCAAAGGGTTGCTTGTATATCCCAAAAACATGGCCAAGAACATGAATCTATCACTTGGCATGTGGAACTCTCAATCAGTGCTACTCGCTCTTATTCGAAAAGGACTAACAAGAGAGGAGTCATACTCGCTTGTCCAACGAAATGCCATGGAGACTTGGAAAACTAAGCATGATGGCCGAGAGGATGCTGATTTTCTTAAACAATTGCTTTCCGACCCTGAAGTTGAAAAACACTTCAAGAAAGGTGAGCTTGAATCCATTTGCTCTACTAATTTCCATTACAAAAACATCAAAAATCGCTTTAAACAACTGGGGTTGTGAGCCAATTACTCAACAATAAAACCATTGTTATTATCGGAGGCACAACCGGCATTGGCCTTTCTGCTGCTGAATCATTTATCACCGAGGGAGCAAATGTTGTTGTTGTAGGAAGAAATTCTGAAAATGTTGCTCAGGCAATAGCCACACTTGGCCAAGCATCCAAAGGCTTAGCAGGTGATGCAACTCAACCTCAAACCACTACGAAGGCAATTGATTTGGCTAAAAAGGAATTTGGAGGGTTTGATGGATTATATCATGTTGCCGGTGGCAGTGGCAGAGAAATGGGAGATGGCCCACTTCACGAATTAACTGATGACGGATGGGCAAAAACTATTGAACTAAATCTCTTCTCGGTATTCCAATCCAACCGTGCTGCCTTGCAAACATTCACTTCACTCGGCCAATCAGGAACAATCTTAAATATGAGCTCAGTATTAAGTTCGTCTCCGTCTCCCAAGTATTTTGCAACCCATGCCTACGCAACAGCAAAATCCGCTGTTATAGGGCTTACAAAATCAACTGCCGCTTACTACGCACCAAAAAACATTCGGATCAATGCTGTTGCCCCATCACTAATTGACACACCTATGTCAGAAAGAGCTAAAGCTAATGATGAAATTATGAGATTCGTAAGCGCAAAACAACCTTTAGACGGAGGCAGAATTGGATTGCCCGAAGATCTAAACGGAGCTGCTATATTTCTTATGTCGGATGCTGCAAAATTTGTCACCGGGCAAGTATTAACAATAGATGGAGGTTGGTCATTAAGTGAAGGAAATTATCAATGAGTTATACTATTGGAATCGATTTGGGAGGCTCACATGTAAAGACAGTAGTTGTATCACCTGAAGGCGACACGCTAGCAAAACATAATTTGCCCTTCGATCCTTCAATTAAGATGGACTGGGGCCGCTGCATTAAGCAAATCGTAGAAAAAACCGAATCAGAACAGTCAGCAGCAGCTGAAAATGTCGGTTTATCCGCACCAGGACTAGCCGCATTGGATGGTAGTTCTATTGTTCATATGCCAGATAGGCTTGAGGGACTGGTTAATCTAAATTGGCAAGATTATCTCAACCTTGATCAACCGGTGCCTGTAGTTAACGATGGCCATGCCGCATTACTGGGGGAAGCGTGGTTAGGAGCCGCAAAAGGATTCAAAAATGTTATCCTTCTTACACTGGGTACAGGAGTTGGAGGAGCCGCTCTAGTAGAAGGCAAACTGCTAAGGGGACGCACTGGTAAGGGTGGTCACTTCGGCCACACAAGTCTTGGATCTGGGCAACCAATTGATATCTGCAATTGCCCCAATAGTCTTGAATTAGCAATCGGAAACTGCTCTATACCTGAACGTTCTAATGGGCGGTTTTCGCATACTGGCGAAATGATGGATGCTATTAAAAACGGAGATAAAGAAGCAGAAAAAATTTGGATGAAATCGATCGAAGATCTGGCCACGGCAATATGCTCGTTTTCGAATATACTTGATCCGGAAGCAATTATTATTGGAGGAGGAATTGCCAATGCTGGCGACCGATTATTTCAGCCACTTCGTAATTATCTAAATCCTATTCTTTGGAAAACTGATGACTACGAGCTGAAATTACTCCCCACTGAACTAGGAGATTTAGCAGGTGCATACGGAGCTGCTGCCCATGCTATTGGCATCTAAGATACCAAGTAATTTTTCTGCTTTCTCTACCGAGCGCACTTCATCATCTTGCAAGATCGTCTGCCAACCTAAACGGTTTCCGGTCTCTATGTTCTCTGGGCGGTCGTCGATGTATAAAATCGATTCTCCGGACTTAATAGTTCGCTGTTCAACCACACGATAAATCGGTTCATCTGGCTTCATTCCCTTCTCTTCATATGATAAGACATAATAATCGAAACAGCCATAAAATGGAAACCGTTTGGAAATATACTGAATTGCAATTTCGTTTGTATTTGAAAAAACACAAGTAGGAATGCTTGCTGACTTAACTCGATTAAAAAAATTTATCATCAATTCCATAGGGGAAAAAATATCCGAAAAAAAATCCACAAACTCAGAACGATCACCCAGAAACCTAGCACCATTTTTTACATATTCGAAGAACTCATCAGTAGTAATTTTGCCAGATTCATAATCATACTGGACAGATGAATTTACCAACTCCTTAATCTCTTCAATCCCAGCATCACTTCTTTCTGAGAATCGCCTGATCGCTATGCTATAATCAAAATTCAAAAGCACTTTGCCGAGATCAAAAACAACCAATTCCGGTCTTATATAACTCATTTAACCTCTAATTCTCTTCTACCCTCTAGAGCTTGGCTCAGCGTTAGTTCATCAGCAAACTCTAAGCCGGATCCTGCCGGTAAGCCGTGAGCAATACGTGAAACCTCAACATCTAGCTTGGCTAAACGTTTAGCCAAATAATGACTTGTGGCATCCCCTTCGACATCTGTACCAAGAGCAATAATCACCTCATTCACCTCACCATTATCCAAACGTCGATCCAACTCATTCAACCGCAATTCCTCAGGCCCAACTCCATTCACCGGTGAAATCTTACCTCCTAGAACATGGTATTTACCTCGAAAAGCTCCTGATTTCTCAACGTTTAAAATATCTACCGCCCGCTCGACTACACAAATTAAGCGCTCATCTCTCGCTGGATTGGAACAAATCGCACAAGGAGATTTCTCAGTCAAACCTCCACATTCATTACATTCAATAATTTGTTGCCGTGAACCAACCAGAACTTCCGCCAATCGTTTCGAAACAACGCTATCTGCCTGAATCAAATGAAGAGCTAATCTCTCGGCTGAACGTGGCCCTACCCCAGGCAACCGATTCAACTCAGCCACCAGAACCTCAATTGGTTTAGGAAGTGAAGCCACAAATAAGACTAAAGCCCCGGCAAGCCCATACCTCCAGCGCCACCTGTAAGTTTCCCCATCTCTGATGCCTGTGTTTCTCTACCCTTCTCAAGAGCTTGATTAACGGCACCTAGAACCATGTCCTCAAGCATTGAAATATCATCAGGATCGACGGCATCGGGATCAATCTTGATAGACTTAACCGCGCCATCACAAGTAGCCGCAACCTGAACCGCTCCTCCACCACTGGAAGCCTCGACAACCTTCTCAGCTAATTGGGATTGAGCCTCCTGCATCTGCCGCTGCATCTTCGCAGCCTGCTTCATCAATTTACTTAAACTTGCCATATAAATCTCTCTTTACTTACGCACTTCAACGATCCTACCCTTAAATAACTCTAAAGCCTTTTGAATGAGTGGATCATTTTTGAATTCTTCTGGATCAATTTTCTCAGGTTTTGGTTCTTTCTTAACCTTTTTTATTTCCTTATTTTCCGACTGGCTATCATTAGTTGTGATAATATCAGAATCCACTTGAGGCAAATCACCAATCGGCTCAAGAACTGGCTCAGGCAGACTATTTTCCGCTGGTGGATCATCCACAAACCGAAACTGTACATTGTCATGACCGAGTAATTTGATTTGAGCAATGAGCATATCGTGATTCCGTTGATTATCCACCAACGCCAAATGATCTGCACTTAAGCCGATAACAAAAATACCATTCTCAAAGGACACCGGCTGGGAGCGTTGAAAGTAAGTCTGCATAAATGGGCTCGCCTTACTCGCAGCAGCAAGAAGTTGTTTCCATAGCTCATCTAAATCGTTTGCATCGACTGCCTTCTGATCAGACTTAGAAATAGAAACAGACTGTTTTTTTTGATTGGAAGCAACTGTCGCCTTGGAAGATGCCGAAACAAGCGGCGGAACATCTTCATGCTGAATTTTTTTTAATTGACCAATAACCTCATCAATATCCATTGCTGCTTTAGCTTGCGCCGCTTTTAGTAGTGAAACCTCAAGTAGAATTTTCTTCGAAGTTGCTAAACGCAGTCGACTTTCACAGTCAGTCAACACATCCAGTACCCGAGCTAAATCCTTTTCACTTGCCAGCTTCTCTCCTTTTTTTAACGCATTGGCTTCAGTCTCGCTAATTTCAAGTATTCCCAAGTCTCCTTTGGACACAATATATACCAATCGGTTACGCATATGCCCCAGCAAATCTCCGATCAAGCGACCTAAATCTTTACCCTGACCAGCCAATGCATTTAGCTCAATCAAAACCCTTGTTGAGTCAACTGTCAGGATTGCGTCAGCCAACGCAAAGAGCTGTTCTTGAGCAGTTAATCCAAACATCGAAAGCACATCCGGCTCGGTGATATTATCACCGCAAAAACTGATAATTTGATCGAGCGCTGACTCAGCATCACGCATGCATCCTTCCGCACCACGCGCGATAGCATAAAGCGCCTCAGCATCAGCATTTACACTCTCACTTTTACAAATAAATTTGAGATGATCCGCGATAAGATTGACGGGAATACGCCTTAGATCATAACGCTGACACCTCGACATAATCGTTGGCAAAACCTTTTCAGGTTCTGTGGTAGCAAACATGAATTTCACATGGTCTGGTGGCTCTTCCAACGTTTTAAGTAAAGCGTTGAACGCCTCTTTTGTAAGCATATGAACTTCATCGATAATATAAATTTTATACTTAGAAGAAGCTGGTGCGTACATGACCGTATCACGCAACTCTCTAATTTCGTCTATTCCCCTATTGCTTGCACCATCAATCTCAAGGACATCAATCGAGCGACCTTCGGCAATCTCCTTCGCTTTAGTATCATCATCAGAAAAATCAACACTCGGGCCATCTGAACAATTAAGACACTTGGCGAAAATTCGCGCCAGCGTCGTCTTACCTGTCCCGCGTGGGCCACAAAACAAATATGCATGAGCAATACGGTTACAACTTATAGCATTAGCCAGCGTCTGACTGACATGATCCTGGCCAATAACATCGCTGAACCGTTGTGGACGGTATTTTCGGGCTATAACTTGGTACGACACCGAAAAAATCATACCTCTTCATAGCAAAACTGAAAAGCGCAATGCACTAGACTAAGTCCGAACTTGTCAGATTCAATGGAATCTGGACACTGGGGATGCGCTTCAAGCGCCCAAAAGATGACAAATAATATCGAAACTCGCTTAGCAGTATGTAGTTGGTCGCTACAACCTGAGACTCCTGAAGCATTAATCGCTCAACTTAGGGAAATAGGCCTTTCTCGAGTCCAATTAGCACTAGACCCTCTACGGGATAATCCAGATATCTGGAATAAAACCCCGGAACTTTTTGCTGCTGCGGGTATCGAAATCGTCTCAGGCATGTTTGGAACCATTGGTGAAGATTACACTACGCTTGAAACGATAAAAGAAACTGGTGGTGTATTACCAGACCAACATTGGGAATCAAACTGGGAAGGCATTCAAAAAATCTCTGAAATAGCTAATGAATTGAATCTTAAATTAGTCACTTTTCACGCCGGATTTTTGCCTCATGAGGAATCAGATCCTAATTTTACTAAATTAATGAATCGTATTGAGCTAATTGCCGAATTGTTTTCTGATAAGAATATTGATCTCGGTTTTGAGACCGGACAAGAAACTGCAGATACATTAAAGATATTCCTCGAAAAACTGAACAAACCCAGTGTGGGTGTAAACTTCGATCCTGCAAACATGATTCTTTATGCAAAAGGCGATCCTATTAAGGCACTTAACACTCTTTCTCCATTCCTAAAGCAATGCCATATTAAGGATGCGACTACAACTAAGGAACCTGGCACTTGGGGGGAGGAAGTCGTCGTCGGAACGGGCGAAGTCGATTGGTCAGCTTTTTTTACAGCTCTTAAGACATTAGGCTTTGATGGAGATTGTTGCATCGAACGAGAGGCCGGCGATCAACGAATTATCGACATCAGATCTGCAAGTGAATTTGTAGGGAAACTCTAAACCATGAATAAAGAAAATGTAAACATCGGTATCGTAGGGCTAGGCTTCATGGCCGTAATGCATATACGCGCTTACCGAAAAGTAAAAGGAGCTAATATTGCAGCTATATGTAATCCCAGCGGAAATAGACTAGATGGAGATTTTAGCGATGTTTTTGGAAATCTTGACTCCGGAGATCCAGTGAAACTAGACATGTCTCAGGTCAAACCCTATCAAGATTTTCAAGAACTAATTAATGACAAATCTATTGACGTCATCGATATCTGCTCTCCGACTCATACTCATCTGCAACTTGTCAAAGCAGCACTAGCCGCCAACAAACACGTCATCTGCGAAAAACCACTAGCCAGATCAATCGAGGATGCACGAGAAATTGCAGCCGCTGCTAAAGATTCCAAAGGCAAATTCATGACTGCCATGTGCCTGCGTTTTTGGCCTCAGTGGGCATGGCTAAAGAATACCGTAGAAAGCAAACAATATGGGAAAGTTCTGGGAGCCCACTTTCAACGCATAGCAGAACCTCCAGCTTGGGGACAAGGATCGTACTTTAATGGTGAAGAATCTGGAGGTGGCCTATTTGATCTACACGTGCATGACACTGATTTCGTACAGCATGTATTCGGCAAGCCAATATCAGTCTACTCCTCAGGTTTTAGTAAAGTTAGTGGAGCTATCGACCACGTACTTACCCAATACAAGGTTAAATGCGGCGCAAAGGTTAGCGCTGAAGGCAGTTGGGCCATGACCCCGGGATGGGGATTCAATATGTCGTTCCGTGTCATTTTCGAGCAAGCGACAGCAGATTATGATATCTCCCGAGAAGATGAACCGCTTAGATTATTCGTGGAAGGCCAAGAAAAGAAGGTAATCGAGTGTGAAGGAGAAGATGGCTATGTCGGAGAAATGAATCACCTAATCGAATGTATTCAGATTGATCAAAAGCCGAGCGTCTCGGCTGATGATGGCCTAAACGCTGTAGAAATATGTACTGCAGAGGAAGAATCTGTCAGGACGGGTCAAATTGTTGCCATCGGATAATTATTTTCCATAATTTAAATAAAGATTACCATTTTTAAAAAAACCGCTTGTCAAGCTAGGTGCTTGGTGTAGGGTCTGCGCCCCTTTTTTATGAAGGCAGATATTCATCCGGAATATGTGGAATCAGCTATTCGTTGTGCATGCGGCAACGAAATTAAGACTCGTTCCACTAAAAACAATATTCTCATTGGCATATGTAATGAGTGTCATCCATTTTACACCGGCCAACAAAAGTTTGTTGACACAGCTGGACGTGTGGACAAATTCCAACAGCGCATGGCAAAAACTAAGGCAGCACGTGAAGCCGCCAAAGAAGCTGCTGGAAAGAAAACCAAAAAAACAAACCACTAGGCTAATTTCAACAGAAAGCCCGCGGTGTATCCTTGTGTTACCGCGGGCTTTCTATTTCTTGAGACTATGAATCTCCTGCCTCACATAGAACAATTTTGTAAACGACGAGACGAACTGGAAAATGCGTTAAGTACTCCGGATGTCGCTAACAATAATAAACAATTCCTTGAAATGACTTTGGAATATTCACGCATGAAAAATCTAGCCGAATTAGGGGAAAGATATTTAAAAGTCATAGACGATATTAATGATAATAAGCAACTGACACAATCGGAGCCTTCAGAATCGGAATTGGCTCTGCTAGCAAAGGAAGAATTGCATGCTTTAGAGGAAGAGTATGACAAACTTGAACTAGAACTTCAGTTTGGAATCATCCCGCCTGATCCTTCAGACTCGCGAGACACAATTGTAGAAATCCGTGCTGGTGCCGGAGGAGCTGAGTCTGCACTATTTTGCAGTGATCTTCATCGAATGTACATTCGCTATGCAGAAAGCCAAGGATGGCGTGTTGAACAAATGGATGCTAGTGCATCAGACCTTGGAGGTTACAAGGAAGTTATCTTCGGCATAAAGGGACATGATGTTTTTAAAAAATTGAAATTCGAAAGTGGTGTACATCGTGTGCAACGCGTCCCCGAAACAGAAACACAAGGACGAGTACATACCAGTACCGTAACCGTTGCAGTTCTACCAGAAGCCGAGGAAGTCGATATTGAATTAAACCCAGAAGAGCTTGAAATAAACGTTTGTCGTGCATCAGGACCAGGCGGCCAAGGAGTCAACACAACTGACTCCGCTGTACAGATTCAACACAAACCAACAGGGATGATCGTTCGATGTATGGATAGTCGTTCACAACAAAAAAATAAAGAACAGGCTATGAAAGTACTGAGATCAAGATTACTTGAAATTAAGATTGCCGAAGAACATGCAAAATATGCAGCCGAACGTAAGTCTCAGGTTGGAACCGGTGAACGTAACGAACGTATCCGTACTTATAATTTTTCTCAAAACCGGGTAACAGACCATCGAATAGATCTCACTTTGTACAATCTCCCAACATTCATCGAAGGTGAAATCGAAGAGATTGTCTCAGCCTTACTAGCCAACGATCTTAAAGAACGGCTGGCTGCGCTCGAATAAAATGATAATGGAAATAGAAGGACTGATTTTTGATTGTGACGGAACTCTCGTTGACACTATGCCAATTCACTTCAAGGCATGGAGTATAACGACAAAAAAATATGGACTTATTTTTCCTGAAGAAAGATTTTATGCTCTTGGCGGGGTTTCCCCATTTGAAGTACTTCGCATATTATCCTCAGAACAGGGTATAGAAATAAATTTTGAACAAGTAACCCGAGAAAAGGAGTCTTTGTACATGGAACTAATCAGCGAAGCAAAAGAGATCCCAGAGGTTATGGAAATTGTGAGAGCTAACTACGGCAAAAAACCAATGGCTGTAGCGTCTGGAGGCACCTCCGAAACTGTTGTAGGAATATTAAATCACTGCAATATTAAGCAATATTTCGATGTGATCGTCACTAGTGAGGATGTAGAAAATCCTAAGCCTGCCCCAGACACATTTCTTGAGGCTGCAAGAAGAATGAATGTTGCACCGGAGAAATGTCGGGCGTATGAAGACGCCGACATGGGCTTAAAAGCCATAGTTGCCGCCGGGATGGATGCAGTAGATATCCGCCCTATGCTCCTGTAAAATCATAATTAATCAGTATAGACTTCTACTAATGAAAGGACTTCCAGGATTCCGAGATTTTTACCCCGAACCGATTCCAGCATCGGATTCTTGGAGCCTTGATTTACGTCAATATATTTTTGATATATGGCGCAATACATCTCACCGATACGGCTTTCGTGAATACGACGGCCCTCCTATAGAAGAACTAGAACTCTACACACAAAAAAGCGGCGAGGAAATTGTTGGCCAATTATATAATTTTACCGACAAAGGAAATCGAAATGTTTCTCTGCGTCCAGAAATGACTCCAACTTTAGCCCGAATGGCCGCATCCCACACGCGTAATTACAAAAAACCAATCAAGTGGTTTTCTATCCCTCAACTTTTCAGGTATGAACGACAACAAAAAGGCCGACTACGTGAACACTTCCAACTCAATGCCGATATAATTGGAGAAGATCATTTCTCCTCAGATGCCGAGCTAATTTCCCTACTTATAGATACGCTTCGCAATTTAAAACTGACACAAGAAGATTTCGTTGTACGGCTCAGCAGTCGCCAAGCGTGGCAGAACTTCTTTGAAAAGAATAAAGGCAAAGAAAGCAACGCCTACGAATTTTATCAGATTATAGATAAACTTGAACGAGAAGACCCTAAAGAATCTGATGAGAAATTATCTAAACTGGGATTCAGCTATAATCAAGTAAACGAATTCATTTTGAAAGGCCAACCAACAGAAGAACTCTCATCAATAATAGAAAATATCGAATCTCGAGGACTAGGAGATTTCATTAAAATAGACTACAGAATCATACGTGGATTAGCCTATTACACAGGACCTGTATATGAAGCTTTCGATAAACATGGAAAATTCCGCGCAATTGCCGGAGGGGGCCGATATGACCACCTAGTCAATCTTATCTCTGGAGGAAAAACTAATCTACCAGCACTTGGCTTTGGTATGGGAGATGTTGTGCTCACTGAACTGCTAAAGGATCGAAATTTGATCCCTCCTCTTGGCCAGAAGATTAACGCCTATGTACAAATTGCAGATGAATCAATACGGAATGCCTCGCTTGGTCTAGTTCAAAAACTGCGTCAAGCCGGATTAGCCACAGAATATCCCTTGCTTAAAACCAAACCAGATAAACAATTCAAGCGTGCTTCCGAATTGAACACCGAATTCTTCATCACAATCCAAAGTGATAATCAAGCAACTATCAAGAATCTTGGAACTCGCGAAGAGACGACCTGCCCCATTGATGAAGTCGTTGAAATAGTTAAATCTAAGACTTAATCAATTGATTCGACTGCATTTACCAGTATAAATCTCTCTATAATATTATGAGTTATCCTTTTGATCAGGATTTGTCTTAGCTTGATTATTTTTATCTGGATCTATTTGTGGCAGGTAAGGCACGACAAATACTTCCTCGAAGTCGAACCCATCTGAAAAATCTTCACGCGAATCATCCTCAGTTTTTGCTAGGAGGTTATTTTCAACAAGATTGAAAACAATTTCCCCAAAGTCTTCGGTCGAATTAATACCCCATTCATTAAGTAATGCCTTAGCCATAGGCCCATAGTTATCGATAGCGTATTGACGCACACCATTGACTAGCTCCTGTCCGCTAACATGACGTGACTCCTTGCCTCCCGCTTCCTTTGCAAGTTTATGTTGCGTGTAATCTAATCCCTCGCGTATAAAATAATAAGCATCTCGATGGTATCGATTATCTTTTTCAAGAATCTGATCAATTACTTCACCGTAGTCAAAATGCTGCATCTCAGTTCTTTAAATATTTGTTGAAGAATAGATTTCCAATAACAAATCAGACTGCCACAATATTTACTAATTTCCCTGAGATAACTATCACTTTTTTTACTTTTTTGCCATCAATATGCCGCTTCACATTTTCACTATTCAATGCAAGTTTCTCAATTTCAGAATTGCCTAAATCAACAGCCACTTGCAAACGATCTCTAACTTTACCATTTACTTGAACAGCCATTTCAATTGAACTTTCCACAAGAAACTCTTCGTTAAAAATCGGCCAAGGACAGTAAGCAATAGTGTTCTCTGTATCGTTTGTTTTAGAATATAACTCTTCAGCAATGTGTGGTGCAAATGGAGCAAGTAGTAAAAGGAAATCTTTCAAAATCGAAACAGGCCGCAAGTCCCAATTAGAAGCTTCGTTAGTAAAAACCATTAACGCAGAAATTGCAGTGTTAAATCGTAAATGTTCCATATCTTCAGTCACTTTTTTTATACAAGTGTGAAGTACCTTCAATTGTTCCGGAGTCGGCTCAATTTCTACCACATCTACACTAACTTTTAGTTGAGCAAGTAATTCTGGCCCCTTATCACGACTTATCGTTAACTGTTGGTCAAATACTTTCTCTGTTTCTTCATCGATAAACATCCGCCAAACACGACCAAGAAACCGATATACACCCTCGACCCCTTTGGTATTCCAAGGTTTAACCATCTCCAGTGGCCCCATAAACATTTCATATAGTCGAAAAGCATCTGCCCCAAATTCCACAAGAATGTCATCTGGGTTAACCACGTTACCACGTGATTTTGACATTTTTTGTCCATCCTCGCCTAAAATTAATCCTTGATTGACTAATTTATAAAATGGTTCTGGCGTGGAAACATAATTTAAATCGTACAAGACCTTATGCCAAAAACGAGCATAGAGCAGGTGCAAAACAGCATGCTCTGTTCCCCCAACATATAAATCAACACCAGGAGTAGCTTCCTTATTAGATGCCCCCATCCAGTATTTTTCTGATTCTTCTCCAACAAATCTGGACACATTTGTCGCATCTAAATACCTCAAATAATACCAACAGCTTCCTGCCCATTGCGGCATGGTATTTAATTCACGCACGATTCCCTTACCAACTTGAAACCATTCCTGATCTCTGGCAAGCGGAGGATCACCTGAGCCAGTAGGTTTAAAGTCAGTCAAATCCGGAGGTAAAACCGGCAAATCAATCTCATCCAAAGCAACATGACCCTCATCATCCCAAACAATAGGGAACGGTTCACCCCAATAACGCTGCCGACTGAACAACCAATCTCGCAACTTAAAATTGATAGTCCTACAACCAAACGCTTTTTCCTCAAGCCAATTAATAATTCGTACCTTAGCATCTAACGTAGAAAGGCCATCAAGGAAATCGGAATTGACCGCAACCCCCTCGCCAGAAAAACCAAGCGATTCTTGACCTTTTGGAGCCTGAACAACCACCTCAATTGGCAACTCATATTTCTTGGCAAATTCCATATCCCTTAAGTCATGCGCAGGAACAGCCATGATTGCCCCAGTTCCATATCCGGCCAATACATAGTCAGCTGTCCAAATTGGCAATAATCGACCATTGACAGGATTTAAAGCATAAGCCCCAGTAAAGACTCCGCTCTTTTCCTTAGCCAAGTCAGTTCGCTCCAGATCACTCTTCTTCGATGCTTCAGTCTGATAAGTTTGAACCTCATCAATATTTTCATCCTTAACAATCTTATCAAG
>MDTE01069344.1_pt1 | contig 24709 bp, 15 predicted proteins | sample 811231 | NCBI WGS metagenome assembly MDTE01 (sample SAMN05326651, study PRJNA326480) | marine metagenome | isolation source: seawater | place: Indian Ocean: Red Sea | collected 2010 | reverse complement strand
CTTGGTTGGTGAGATTCATATCTTGCAGGCGAGTCCGGAAGAGGTTCGCGATCCTGCTGCCTCCCAAATCCCAGGTTTGTTGAACTCGAAAGGGTCGTTGTTGTGTATCGGTCGATTGGCTGGATTTCAAATCCCAAACGAATCGCCCCCACCCTGGCCGTTGTCAAGAACATGGTTAGAGGGGCGATTTTCATCGCTCAACCCAACATCATTCCAACATTTCACTTACGAAGAATCACCGAGTATTGACCGGTATCTTGCCTCTTGGATTGCAGATTAAATCCACTGGCTGAGTTCTCTCGCCGTTCGAACACAAGGATATCTACCGTGTGTGGGACGCTTACAGACTGATTTGTCTGACATGGATGGCCCCCCGTGGCCATTGGATGAATCATGGGTAAAGGGGATTGGAGGAGAGATGGATTTGGTGGACTTCCACACCGAGAATTACCACGACGACGAACTAGGAGTACTTCGATATCGAGCTATTTGGTTCAATGGGTGAACCTTGCGAGATCCTGACCATTCTCGACGATGGTGAATCCAAATCTCTCTTGGAATGACCTTGCTGGGATGGTGAAGTCAGAGTCTCGTGAAGCTACTAAGATGGATCCGAATCCATCTATCGATTGGTCTGCCAACCAGGCGGCTAGACGCATGATATCCATGTCACCACCTTCAGGGTAGATTGCCTCTCCCTTGATTTCGTGTCTCTTGGATAGGTCATGCCCGCGCATTGCTTTTGAGTCAGTGATTTTCTCGTATACATCTCTCAGCCCTAGGAAGAAGGCATCCATTCCATCTCTGTAATCGTTAATTTCGTCGTTGACTCCCTCACCACTTGCTGGAGCCCACGAGCTGTACTCATCGATGGTTTCCTCAGCGATTTGTTTCAAGGTTTTCTTGTCTATTCTTTTCTCCCATGCTTTAGGATCTATGATTTGCTCACCGAGGATGTCTCTAATTCTGCCGTCGGTAGCGGCTATTGCTCGCAACTCATTCCTCACGGCAGGAGGTACATACAACTCTAGTCTACCTTGTTGGTTGCGGTAGGCTAGAGTACGGTGGAACTCCCTACGATTGTCTAAGTGCATTGGCATATCTTTCTCAACATCTAGGTGGCGGAGAACTTTCCCACTCAACGCATCGACCAGCAGATTAGTGTCTATCAGAAGTAGTGGTTTCAGTGTCAGATTCTTCAGATGCCCACGCTTTCTGATTGGGATTTTTTCCTCAGTCCTACTGTACATCGTTAACTGCATCTCTGAGATACGTTGCAAACCATCATCGTCGAATTTACCACTATTCATCGCTCGTTCGTAGAAACTCAGACCGTACTCAGGCCCACGATGTTGCATAGCCCTCCTAGCTACATCGAAGATACCGTTGAACGACTTCGACGCGATAGCTCGCTTGAAGTCGCCTTCCAACTCAGAACCTCGACCACGTCGTGATTTGCTTAGATTGTTTAGAGCGGTTAGCACCCGTCCCCTGAATGGTTCTGCGGGTAGACCAAGAGTGTTAGGATAGGTCAGTAGAAGGTCAAGGTCCTCGGCGTTGTGATTTTTCACCTCAACTTGCCACACTTCTCCTTCTTCGTTTTCTCTGGTTTCTTCGGTGACGACCTCTATGTGTTCAAGAATCATGTCACGAGCCTCATACAGATTACCTCTAGCAGCTTCATCGCTCACATTCAGGTAGAGTCTGAATCGCTCGGTTATATTCGAGTTCAATTCCGGTTCCACTTTGAGTAATTCGATTGCCTGTGACCATTCCTCAGCGTGGGCGAAGGAAATCAAGGTAGACTTGTTCAATTTTTGTCGTAATTCGAAATCCTCGGTACTGAGAGCTGCATCACGATATCGCCGCGCAGCTTCACTCTGGTTTCCATCATACTCAGCCACATGGGCAGCGGCGAGGTGAGCCTCCATGCAATGCGGTCGATGTTGTTTGTACCAGCGTGCTAGTTCATTGGAGGCTACACCGTGCTCTAGTACATGCCCGTCAATGTTGAGTAGAAGCCTATGTGTGGGTGGTGCATCTTTGAGCACCATCTCAAAGATGTTCTGAGCCTCCTTTGTTGCTTCACTATCAGGGTCTTGGAGCAAGTGGTCTGCTCTGTTCAATCTTAGGTTGAGGATTAGTTGCTGCAGAAGTTTCCGCTCGACCTCCGCCATATTTTGTTTCTCAAGAGATTCGGAAAGAGTTTCGAGGAGATTCTCAGGAACCAATCCATCTCCATCTTCCATCATCGCATATCTGCAACGCTTGAATGCCTTGAGCCCATCAGAGTCAAGGATGTCCCAAACCTGGTCTAGGTCGGCATAACCGCCATCCAATAGGGTAGTGAGAGCCACTGTAGCCGGTGAGAGGTAATTAGGAGGGTTATTTACAACCATATTCTTCATGGCGATTCTCCGTGCTTGTCTGAGCCATCCCAGTAGATTTGTGTCGCAAGATGCATCTATTAGCCGAGCGGAAAGAAGAGTCAGGAAAGGTTGTTCGACAGCAGGATCTTCTGTCTTCATCAGTAGTCTAGCAAGAGACTCAGCATCGCCATCCGTCGCATACAATTGAAGCATCATCACTTCGGTGTCTCCATCCGTTTCTCCTATTGAGTCTGAAGCACCTAGTCGTATGTTGACAGGTACGCGCTCGTCGTTGACTAAGATGGAGAGGTCGAAAGATTCGCTATCTTCTACAGCTCGCTCGATTTTGTTGATAATCATCCCGCCATCTTCAGTCTCTATCAATGAGAGAGCCATTTCCAAATGATAGTTATTCATGAGTTCGAGTTCCTTCATCTCCTGAGCCGCTTTTTCAATATCACCTTCACCAATGAACGCCCCAACTATTCGCCACCTGAGTGCGGAAGAATCGACATCTTCTTGACGAATTTCTGCCCATTCCAAGAGTTCTTTGAGAGAACCCAGTAATTCACTTGAGGAACGATTTGGGGGAGTATCTGGTTCCAATACCAATGCTGCTACTCTAGTTGCTTCTGCCAGAGCGTCGTTTCCTTCGCACGATTCAGCATCACTCCAAATCGAAAGATCTCCAGATCTTATTTTGACTAACGTCGAATGTTTCTTTGCGATATCTCCCACAACGGAATCTTCGGACAACGATTCAAATCTTTCCAGAGAGTCATTGAGACCCGCTGCTTGAGATAGTATGGCGTTGAGTAATCCAACAACACCTTCTTTCTCGGCAAGGGTCGCTTCGTCGAGTTGTCGAGCCAACCACTGCTGCTTCACACTTGCTTTCTTCTTCATCATCTCGTGAAGGCGCATCAACGGGACGCCAATCTTGGCGGGCAAATCGATACCTAGTGGTGGTTCCAGTAGCGCTTGCAACGCTTCGTTGTCGGTAGGATCCATAAGGCAGCGTTCCAACCACTCCGGATCGACACTATCCTCTACCTCGATTGCTTGGTAGAGTTTCATCTCACCTAGAATCGTTTCAAATTCTTCAGCTAGGAAGTGGAATACTGGATGAACTCCATCGGAGTTGCAGGCAGAGCGGAGATTAGATAGGGTTGAGTTCCATGATGTATTCCAATTGTCGGACTCCATGGTTGCTTTGTGAGTAAGTAGAGTTGCTAGTCGATAGTCGTCGTCGCCATTCGCCTCCACCAGTGCTTCGACAGGTTCCATCTCGACCTGCTTGAGGAACCCCCTATCTCCACGGCCACCACGTCTTCCGACCCTTCGCCTCCCCTTCTCTGAATTATCCCCTTGACCCTTTGCACCTTGTTGTAGAAGGGTGAAGGCAAGACCACGCCATTCTGGTTCCATCATGCTCCAAGCCATTGTTTTCTCAATAGTCTGGAGCCTTCTTGTGGGATTGCCATGTGCCTTCTCAGTAGCCTCTTCAAGAGACTCTGCAAGAAGGCGTCGTGAAATGTCGCAATCCCCCTACGAAGCCGCTCGGTTGGCTCTCTCTACATCAACCCAACGATTGAGTTCCCTAAGGGAACTCTAGCCAAGGAATGAAGTGGGAATCATATCTCAGACGAAGTTATGGTGTCCTCTATGGGCCAATTTTTCATCGTACTTTTACACCCCTTTGCAGCATCTTTCACCATTTGGTTCATCCTGCGCCAATATGGCTATCGAAAGAAGCGCAAAGAGGTTCGTGGCGAAGAGGCGAAGAGTGTTCGTGAGAATCATGAGAGAGCTGGAGAGTTAGCCGTTAAACTAGCCATAGGGGTTGTGTTAGGGGGTTTGGTGATCAACGCTTTGCTCGACTATGAGAATGAGGGAGTGATGGCGCTTTTCCCCAGTCATGTTCATGGTTGGTTCGGATTGATGGGGCTCACACTCTTCCTCTTTCTAGCTCGAAAGGGTAGGGAGACCAAGCGGTTGAGAGAGGCAGGAGAATCGTTCTCTATGGAGATGCGCCGTCACAGTAGGGCAGCAGATGTCATCATTTTGCTGATGGTGATTCACGCTTTCCTCGGCTTCATTTATTTGTTCAAACTACTTGCTTGAGCTGCAGACCACTGTTGCAACCAGAGCCTAATATTCTCGCCGATGTCCTCTGCCACCGTTGCTCTATGCTCTACATCACCTAATGTGCCGAGTGGCATTATTCTGCAACCACATGCGTTGTAGTGTCCACCCCCATCGACATCGAATCTGGTTGCCATCCTAGTCAGATCGAACACACCTCCATTTGAATGTAGGAAGGAATTGGTGTAGAATGATGCAGATAGAGGCCAAGAACCCTCAGATCCATAGTTACCATGACTACTACCGTGGACGATGAGGCAAGCATCGCAATCATCGCCGTAATGCGCTGTAACTAGATATCCGTTGGTGCGGTAACCAGTATCTTCCAAGCGAACAATCGCCAACCTGTCCTTAATTTCACCATGTGATTCAAGCATTCTCTTGACCTCATCCATGGATCGCCGCTCCTCGTCTATCCTTTGTACAACTTCAGGACGCTTAACCACATCATCCACCGAAGCGCCTCCTGCTAGTGCTTCCGCTACCATTTTGGAATACTCTTGATCCTTGGAAGATATGGTTCTGGAGAGCCAGACTATTGGGTCGTTGGAAAGGAATTCATCTCTACTAATGCCCCCGCTATCGAGTTTGTCGACCATTTCCATCATTGGTTCTATACTAGAAAGATCGAACTGTTCACGGAATAGGTCGAAGGCAACGCGGGCGGCCGAAGGTGCATCTCGCCAAACAACGACGCACCCTTTACCCTTGACCGCCTTTTCTTCTTCAGCAGAAGGCCGATTGGTTTGATGGTGATCTATGAAGAGACCACATCTTGGATGGAACGGTAGGTCGCATATCGCGGTTCTTTCATTTATGGAATCATCCAAGAAACCACCCCGCAATTCAGCGGGATGAGAGAAGTGAACATTCGCGTCTGGCCAAACCTTGCAGAGAATAGAGGCAGCTACCAAACCGTCCAAATCCCCATCAGCAATGATAGACTCGATTTTGAGGGTAGCCAGATCACCCCCCGACTTCATACTCCCCTCGCGTCTCAAGCACACCATAGCGCTACCGTCGTTAATTGCACATCCAACACGCAACGAATATGTCGTCTACTTCCATCGCCTCCGTCATGGAGACATCGTGCGGGTTGGTTCTGCTCAACTACGACATGGTTTTACTTCTCCAATATCCACAAGGCCACTGGGATTTCGTCAAAGGTCATGTCGAAGAGGGTGACAAGTCTCCAGAAGACACCGCTCTGAGGGAGTTAGAGGAAGAAACGGGTATTTCCGCAGCTCAAGTAGTTCCAGGATTTCGTACTAGAACTGAATATGAGTTTGAGCATAAGGGTCAGTTGATTGAGAAGCAAGTTCACTGGTTTATCGGTCAAACAGAAGAGGTTACGGTAAACCTTTCACACGAGCATGTAGGGTATCTCTGGCTCTCCTTGGACGATGCAGAAAACCAACTCACATTCGATAATTCGAAGAGAGTGCTCGTGGAAGCAAGGGAATTCCTGCAGCACTGAGCAACTTCGTTATCTCAAGTTCAATCTTCCATCCTACGACCTAATGGTTTCCAGAGAGTCTCATCTTCACCTAGAGTAGCAGCAATCCATCGCGCCATCACGAAGAACCAATCTGAAAGCCGGTTTAGATAAGCAAAGGTCTCACCTCTGACAGAGTTTGCCCCCTCTGCTTCGCGTAGACTCGACAATCTTCTCTCACACCTTCTCGTAACCGATCTTGCCATGTGCAGATGTGCTATGACGGGATTTCCAGTGGGTAAGATGAATGATGTGAGGGGTTCGCACACTTCGAGCATCTCGTCCATTTCCTTGACAAGTCGTTCACCAGCGCTATCTGGTAAGACTTGCATTCCTTCAGGTATGGATTCCGGAGTGGTTGAGCATTCTGCTCCAAGATCAAACAACTCTTGTTGTAAATGCGAGAGGAGCCTTCCTACTTTGGCCTGAACTCTGTGGATGATGGTCTTTGGACCACCGTCCTCACCTACTGTGGGAAGTCTTCCGAGTTCCATGCGTATTACACCGACAATAGAGTTCAACTCATCGATGGTTCCAACGACTTCCAGACGAGTGTCGGACTTTGAGACGGTGGTTCCATCCAGGTGCTGTGTATTCCCCTCGTCCCCGATTCCGGTGTGTACACGGGTTATGCGAACCATCCAGACGCCTCGTTCATGAGGCGTGGAGGTGTCCTTATCAAACCCAAGTATCGAATATATTCAGGTAGAGGCACCATTGGCTGAAGATGAATAGAATCGTTGAGTGACCAAAACACCGACAGTCAACCAGATTCCGAGTTCAATAGTCACAATTAGCCAAGACCATTGTCCAAGAGAAGTAAGCAACTCCGTAGCATCATATGGTTGACCATACTTACCGATGAAAGCCGCTTGCGACAGAAGGCTACCACCAAACCATGCGAGCACTGCTCCCCAACCCAGCGTGGATACGGTCTTGTTTCCTTTTACAATCAATAGATTACCAGTGTATGTTCAACTTCTGGAGATATAAAACCAACCCTTTGTTGTATCACTTATGGCCTAAAATGAAGATTCACTCTTCAGAGGGATGACCTTCGAACTTTCTCAGTGAACTTTCAATTGCTGACACCCAATCATCACTAACACTCTCTTCACCACCTTGACGGAGGAACTTCTCACGGTGTAGTTCGGCTGCTTTTTGGTCGCCAACATGTTCGTACAACTTCAGGAGTGCAGCGTGGCTCATCGCGTTGATGTATGGTTCATCCATATCCCACGCTCTCTCAAAGCACGCGATCGCCCCTCTTTCTCCGAGAATCAACCCTCGCTCGATACGAGTCAATCCTGCCATTGACCACATCATCGCTGTAGTTCCGACAATCATTCCACGGAAGAATAGATAGATTTCTAGGAGAACTATTGCAGAAGCGGTGGCGAAGGCAGTCAACTGCTCACTTTTGTTGAAATCATGCCAGTCCATTGAGAAGAGGGAGAGAACCGCACCGACGAATAGAACACCAGCGAGAGGTGCCACTATAACATCAGTTTTCGTTCCTGCAATCCACCATGACCCTATGATGACAAATGCTCCGGAGGTTACGGCGACACCTAGTGCCGCAACCCTCTCTTCCTCGAATTGTCGTGGGGATTGTGATGCGATGATGAGGAGTACCGCCAAACCAGCCAACGAGTATGCCGCTCTTCGTGAGAAGCGGGGGAACGGTTGATCCTTACTGAAGTGGAACAGGATACCCGCAGCGACCGCGAGTAGTATTACCCACTGTTCGATTTCCACAAGCGTCTGCCGTTTGAAACCGCAAATGAAACCACTGGTCACTCATTCCGAGTCGACCCATCTCCAACCAGGTTTCCAAAAAGCATCATCATCAAGCCACGAGAGCCATTCTTCTACATCTGCTCTCAACAAATAGAACGCTCTTCTATCTAGCCCTTCAAGGAGCTCAGGAGATACCTCTTGCTTGGCGTGTGCATCACGCCATTCGATTTGCAACTCCCGTACTCTGATTTGTCCGGCAGCCGGATTGTCATGGTGTCTCTCACACACCATCCTCAGGTCGTCGAGCCAAGTTCTGGTTCCTTTGACCTGTGGATCGTTAGTAAAGTCGGCCTTCTTCTTGCCGAATGGCCACCATCCCATGATGAAGGCTCCAACACTCTCTGCTAAGAGACTTGGGTGTTGGATACAGAACGCTGATTGGTTGTGCCTCTCACGGCATGGTATGGCGAGGATTACTGTACACACTCACGGCAAGGTGCGAGAGCGTGCATATACCGATCTCATCTCAACCTATACTGAACGCCTTTCCTCAAGAGGGGTGACGCTGTTCAATCATGGCGACAAACTGTCCCACGATGACTATGTTGCCAAGCTGGAGGCTGCGGCAAATGATGGAAACCTGATACTTCTCGATGAGTGTGGTGAATCCGGATCCACCTCATGGTTCGTAGAGAATTGGAAGTCGTGGAGGATGGAGAGCAAGGCGATACATCTAGCGATAGGCCCAGTGGATGGTTTTGAATCAGATATAGTAGAGAGGCACCGAAGCATAGCGCTTGGACCCATGACAATGACCTATGAGATGGCAGCTGTCGTCTTACTAGAACAACTCTACCGCGCTAGTGAAGTGGTACGCGGTTCACCATATCACAGAGATTGATTATAATGAATCGCCGATAGACACTACTTCTTCAAGGAAGGTACTCAGTGATTCATTGGTTACCGCAGGGTTGGCTATTACTGGCCTCATTATGACACGGTCACCAACATTGGAGAGAGTGACTATAAAATTTCCATCATTGAGTAATTTGGTGCGAATACCAGCTGTGATTCTATTCTCTTCTTCCTTTGACATACCCGGTCTTGTGTAGTAGATGCAGATGTTTGTCAATGATGGCTCGATGGCTATTTCGAGTCTTGGGTTTGAACGAATCTGGTCGGCAAGCCGGTTGGCTAGTTCGAAATATTCCTCAATTTGTTTGGACCAACCCTCACTCCCTTTGGCTCTCCACGCTAGCCAGAGTTTGAGGGCATCTACTCTTCTAGCACATTGTAGACTCTTGCGTCCTAAATCTACCTCAGATGCCCCGTCATACAATAGGTAGTGTGCTTCCTCGGTATGGCTGCAGACTTTTCTCAGGACACCAGTATCCTTGACCAAGAAGACCGAGCAAACTATTGGCATCCCCATCATCTTGTGCGGATCCCAACAGACGGAATCAGATTTCTCAATACCGCGTAACAGGTGGCGAGTCTTTGACGACAGGAGTGCTGCTCCACCCCATGATGCATCAACATGCAACCATAGATACTCACGCTTACATATATCTGCAATATCTTCCAATGGATCGATTGCTCCTGCAACGGTGGTTCCTGCTGTTGCGAGCACACAGAAAGGAAGGTTACCAGCTCGCTTTTCGGCGGCGATAGAATTTGCCAGTGCTTCAATGTCCATCCTACCTTCATCATCACAATCTATGCCAATCAAGTTGTCCACACCGATTCCGAGGACATTCGCAGCCATCTTAGCGGAGTAGTGTCCCTCCTTGGAGACGAAAGCAACCAACCTCTTGTCCCTAACACCGGCATGGTTGGAGTCGGGACATTTTCTGTCTCGAGCACACATCATTCCCATCAGATTCCCATTAGAACCTCCGGTAGTGAATACACCCTCGCCAGCCTCAAACCCGACAAGCGAGTTCATTACGCGTATCATTTCATCCTCAACGAGTGTTGCCATTGGAGCTATTTCGAATGTGTACATCGAGGTGTTCGTAAGGCTGGTCAACACTTCACCAGCGAAGGCAGGAATGTTAGTTCCACCCCACAATGGGTTGAGGAAGTTCGTGTGGCTGGTTCTGACAGAGTATAGCAGGTAGTCGTCGACATCCTGCAACAATCTCTCTACATCGACCCCTTCTCTTCCGACTGCTAAGTCTATCTTACGCCGCAATTCATCGGGGGTGGATGGAACACGAACCGGGACATCTGGATTTGAATTAGACTCAAGGTAGCGCCATACGCGGCCGAAGACACCCTGGAGAAACCTCTCTTCGTAGGCGTCAAGCCCACCATCGTCCTCAGCCATGCTCCTCTTTTCTAATGCGAGTCAAGGCGGGTCATGAACAGTTGCCTACAACCTCTCTACAGAGTGGCGTTGTGCATCGACAGCGCATATAGCAGCCATGTGAACTACATCTCTAACACCATCTCCTTGCTGTAGAATCTGAACTGGTTCCGCCATTCCCTCAAGGATTGGCCCAGTCATCTCAGCGTCACCTAAGTGGTCGAGTAGTTTGTAGGCAATGTTCGCAGCTGCTAAGTTGGGACAGATTAGAACATTGGCGGAGCCATTGAACTCCATGAATGGATATAATTCTTGGATATCACCGACTAATGCGGTGTCCGCCTGCATCGGACCATCAATAACCAAATCTGAATCCAACTCTTTAGCGATGTGTAGAGCGTCCTCTACCCTGTTAGATCTCAGGCCACGGGCTGAGCCGAAATTGGAGAATGAGAGGAGGGCAACTTTGGGTTGGATGCCGAACCTCTTAGCGACCTTTGCGGTTTGGACTGCAATCTCTGCCAGTGTTCTTGAATCGGGGTATACATTGACAGTTGCGTCACCGATGAACAGCAGCTTGCCCTGCACTGCCATCATGTACATACCAACGACACGATGGGCGTCCGCCCCGGTTCCAATTACTTCAAGGCAAGGTCTGAGGAAGGTGGGGTAGGCTCGGGTCAACCCACCAACGAAACCGTCAGCTTCACCCAATTGCACCATCAGTGCTCCGAAGTAGGTTCTCGATTTCAGAACCCTTTGTGCGTCGACAAGAGTCATTCCCTTGCGTGCACGCAATTTTGCCAACTTATTGCGGTAGGCACCTTTGCGTCTTGGATCTGTGATAGGGTCGATTATCTCACATTCGAAATCGATGGAAAGTTCGTCCATAATCGCTCTTATGACTTCCTTCTTTCCAAGTAATATTGGCTCACAGATTCCCTCTTGAATAAGGTCGTAGGCGGCTCTGACAATTGTAGGATCATCACCTTCAGGGAACACGATTTTCTTCTTTTCCCTCCTAGCTCGATTAATTACAGAACGCATCACTGACTGAGTAAGACCAAGCCTCGACTCCAACTCTTCACGGTACTTCTTTACATCGAATTCAGAGGGAGGAATTCCTGCAACACCTTCGTTTACGGCTGCTTCGGCGACCGCCGATGCTACCCATATCAGTACTCGACGATCGAATGGTTTGGGAATGATATAATCCTCGCCGAAAGAGATGTGGTCGAGTCCGTAAGCTTCCCTTACTTGGTCGGGAACTGGTTCTTTGGCGAGTTCAGCAAGAGCCATGGTAGCTGCTAACTTCATTCCAGTGGTGATTTTCTTGGCCATACAGTCAAGTGCTCCTCGGAAGATATATGGGAAGCCCAGAACATTGTTGACCTGGTTAGCGAAGTCAGATCTTCCACTAGCAACTATTGCCTCTGGAACCGCTGCCTGCGCTATGTCGGGCATAATCTCAGGAGTAGGGTTTGCCAGTGCGAATACGATTGGTGCATCAGCCATCTCACGAACCATATTTGGAGTGACTAAATCACCCTTGGATAATCCGAGAAATACATCAGAACCTCGCATTGCCTGTGCGAGATCACCATCAGGGACATCGACTGCGAAAGACTTCTTCTGTTCAGACAGTTCGTTCGCTTCCAACCTACTCTTGGTGATGATTCCACGCGAGTCAACTAATGTGATGTTCTCCCTTTGTACACCGAGAGAGACCCAATGCTCGGCACAGGATATTGCGCTTGCTCCGGCACCCGAGACCACGACTTTGACCTGCTCAATTACTTTACCTGAAATCTCCAATGCATTAAGTAGAGCGGCTCCCGATATGATGGCAGTACCGTGTTGATCATCATGCATCACCGGTATGTCTAGTTCCTCTACCAATCTCCTCTCAATCTCGAAGCACTCTGGTGCTTTTATGTCCTCTAAATTAATTCCACCAAATGTGGGAGCGATTCGCTTGACAGTATCGACAAACTCGTCTATATCCTTCGTGTCTACTTCGATGTCGAAAACATCAATGTCAGCGAACGCCTTGAACAACAGACCCTTCCCTTCCATCACTGGCTTGCTAGCGAGTGCACCTATGTCACCCAATCCAAGCACAGCAGTACCGTTGGAGATAACAGCCACTAGATTCCCCTTAGAGGTGTACCTGTAGGCGCTCTCGGGCCACTTCTCGATTTCTAAACAGGGGTATGCTACACCAGGAGAGTAGGCAAGAGAGAGATCACGCTGTGTGGCGTGCGGTTTGGTGGGTACGGTCTTTACCTTCCCGAACGGAGGTGTCGCGTGGTAGTCGAGTGCGTCTTTGCGCAACTTCTTGTCGTCGGCCATCGAAGGCTCTCCCTTACGTTTGGTAACCCGCCATCCACTCAGTTATGTGCATTACCCTTGGTGAATAGGGTTAGATATGCCATTTTTACAGTGGTGTATACAAAGTATACAATTTGTTCAGGAACCCATGTCCTTCATAAATGAAGGAACATGCGTGTGCTCCATGGTATCTCGTAAGTTCGGGCTACGTAGTATACTTCTCGTGACGCTGATGCTTGCTTGGTCAGGCTCTCCATTAGTGGAACTCGATGCGAAAGCTCACCCGTCTGCAGTGACTGAGTGGGGCTCTGGTGGGCACAATGATACTGGTTGGATGACAATAGATGCTACCGGTGCCGACTCATTATCTGGTATCCAAGCGACTGGCGATTTACACCTCACTCTAGCACCCGGTGCTGAAGTCTCAAATGTGTCGTTCGAAGTTCGTGTCAACGGTTCCAACGGAACTTGGGTCGAACAACCTCAGTTGAGTTTTGTTGATACACAATACTCCATCATGGATTGGCGAGGAATGGGTGGATTTGGACAGCAGAACGACCTGATGTCCGGTGAACCGTACAGTTCACGCTTGCAACCGACCGTCAACACCGGTGCGTCTTGGATGCTTCCTAGTGATGCCGAGATTAGTGATATGGTGATTGAAGCGTTACGCCCTGCAGATGCGTATGTGACTTTCGAGCCGTTCACCTTTGTTGTGAAGGACTCGGAACAACATCTCGACGGGCGTCTTTACCTGTTAGTGGAGGATGTTGTTCTCCAACTCGATGCTAACAACGACCCGCCACTAATTGAGATTCACGAAGGAGTAAATGGTTCTACAACCATGGCTGTAGACTTGGCCAACGATCTCCTTTTGGTAGCGTTGGAAAACGGTTCTTTCCGAGCATTCTCCCTCTCCGATTCCTCAGAGGTGGTAGCACCTTATCCTAGTCTTGGTAGTGGATACGCAACTTCGATGATGTTTGATTCCTCAAATGTACTCTGGGTTGGTACTGACACTGCAGAGTTGTTTGCATGGGATCACACTGGTGCGAGCCTCAGCGTTGCCACGAACCCGAGCAGTGGTTCGGACAAAGTGACTTGCCTACAGTTGGTAGGTTCGGGTGAACTGCTGGTTGGAACTGCTGGTGGTGGTGTGATGAGGTATGATTCGATTCAGGATACTTGGTTGAACAGTTGGGACAGTCAGAACGCTTTGCCCAGCGATGTTGTAGTTGACATGGAGGTGGCTAATGGTATACTTTTGATAGGTCTGTGGGATGCTGGAATAGTTCGCCGTAATGTTGCGACTGGTTCTTGGCTCGCCACTTGGACTAGTTCCAACTGGCTAGACTCTGATGATGTTAGGAAAATGGAAGTTACAGGAAACTGGTTGAATATTCTTGCAGGCGACACCATGCACTACTACAACATGAGCATGGGGGCTTTCTCCACAAATGTAGCACTCTCTGATTATGGGTTGATTCGCGGTGGAATGGACATCATCCAATGGCAAGCCATTGGGTCGAGATCTCCCTCCACTGACTCGATTCTTGTTAGCGACGGCAGCGGTGAGTTTGCGTTAGTGCAATCTTCAAGCCCACCCACATGGATTAGCAACATGCTCCTCTCAACATCCCCTTCCAGTAGTGAGATGTACGATGTAGTCGAAGTCTCGAACAAGGTATTCGTGGCAGGCAACGATGTCGTTGATGTGTTCGATAAGCAGGCAAATCGATGGATTACCCCCATATTCACAGGTAGTACTAATGTCAACCTAGAGACAGATGGCGCCTCGCTTTGGGTCGCCACTTTGGATGCAGGGCTTTTCGAATTCGCCCTTAACGGAACGCAGACCAACCACTGGGATATCAGTGATAATCTGAACTCTGATTCTGTTGATTCATTGGCATATGATCAGCAGACAGATACCTTGCTTTTGGGACACAGTGATGCGGGTATGACCGTGCTTGATGTCAACAGTTCCAATGTTACATCGTCTTGGTCAGCCAGTAGGTCAGATGTTTTTTCCAACCAGGTACGTGGCGTTGCCGCTCGCTCAGGTACTGCATATGTCGCTTCGAACCAAGGCGTCATTCGTCTTGACATAGCCAACGACACCCTGCTATCGTCTTGGCGTTCGACAGGAATGGACGATGTCAGCTACATGCCCGTCGAAACTGATGGTAGCCGCATCTATGTAGGTCTGTATGGTTACGGCGTACTTGTCTTTGACAGGGTCAGCGGTGATGTTTTGGAGACCTGGAGAGCATCGCGAGGAAATAACGGAATTCTCAACAACAACATCTACTCCCTTCACATCGATTCAAACAATGACATATGGGTGGGCACGGCGGACGGCGCATCGAGGTGGGATGGTAACTCGTGGTCGCACATCCAAGCACAAGGAGGATTCAATCCAGCTAATTTCTACGATCTCACATCCGATACAAATTACCTCTATGCCGGCACCAACGCGGGTGCTTGCCAATACGAACTCTCTTCACTCAATAGGGAGGATTGCTGGAACTATTACTCCAACCCTGAAGGTCTACCATCGTCTTGGGTCTACTCTGTCGAAATGCTATCCAACGGGCTTCTCTATGCTGGAACCAACTATGGCGCAGGTGTAATCGATGTAGTCAACGACACCGTAATCGATGTATGGGAGGCGGGAGAGCAAACTTGGAGCGCTTCCACCTATCTGTATGATGATGTGGTTTATGTTGGATTGAATGGCGTAGGAGTAGGTCGATTTGACTTAACCGCAGGAGAGTGGCTCGCCACATGGGACACATCGAGCCAGAATAACATCGTGACCGATAACGATGTTACTACACTGATTCCAGACAGGCAAGCTCACAGAATTTGGATTGGCGGCGACTTTGGAGTACGATTGATAGATCTCGACAACCAATCCTATGTTGATGGCTTTTCTCGAACAGGTGGTCAGGATCCTCCTGCTGAATTGGTTATTATTGGCAACACACTGTATGCTTCTGAAGAGCGCGGCAATGGTGGCTCCAACGACAACATCTACCGATATGACATAGACACCATGTCGTCACTATCTACTCTCGACGCCGGTGCTCAAATCAGCCAGAGTGGATCAGTCTACGGCATCGGCGAGGGGCCAGATGGAATGCTGTGGATTGGAGTTACGCCATCCAGTTGGTGGGGTCTGGATGCGGGTAGTATTGTTCGCTATGATCACGCTAACGGAACTTGGGGTGCAGCTCTGGAAGCCACGGGAACCATCCTCAGAGTCAATTCAGCGTATGCTGGCGAGTGTGAACCACTGAACATCTCCATGTGTCATGTATTCGCTTCTTATGGGGAAAAGGTACACCGTCACTTCGACTACTACGGTAATCTGCTAAATGAGTGGGATGACAGTGTAATGCAAGGCCCTATCAGATCCATTGATTATTACCAAGGAATCGTGCACTTTGCAACCTACGATGGTATCGCTCGCTACGACATGGTCAATGATACATGGTTGAACACATGGACACCAGGAAGTGGTCTTCCATCACAGTCTGAGGACACCATATACGACATTGAAGTTGTAGGTGATGATCTATGGTACACTACCATGGCCAACAGCGGTTGGAGTCGTAACAGTCGCATATTCAGGATGAACGGCACCACTGGTGTATGGAGTAGTTGGGAAGCAGGTCAAGGAAGCATACCCGGGGGATTCGGATTCTCGATGGAGGTTTGCCGTGGTGTTCTCCATGTAGCAATGGCGCGCTGGAGTGGCTGGGGTAGTCAGGGTGGTGTAGCTCGCTACGACTTGTCATCGAGTCAATGGCTCAGTCAATGGACCCAAGGTGGCGGTGGAACCGGTAACAATGGTCTAGCCGATGATGATGCTATTGCACTCGCATGTGATGAGCAAGGTGGAGTTGTGTTCGTAGGTTTTGAGCAGAACGATGTTGGGATATCCAGATATCAATATGGACAAGGAGCAGGTCGAGGTTTCCTCTCTACTATTTCCGAGACGGCCAACGGTATTTCGGGTGATGTTCTCTTCCCAGATGGCATGCGTTGGCATGGTGGAGTATTGATGGCGTCACACACAGATGAGAATGGTATTGGTGGTATTTCTCGCATCTCTTCAAGTGGAAGTGCATTAGGGAGCGGCGTCGTCCTTGATGCAGGCACCCAAGCCTCCAGTATGGAGATAGTTCCTTCCACTAGTTCGAGCGTTCAGTGGCTAGTTGGCCGACCAGGAGGAGATTCTGGATACAACCGGGTCGACATATTGAACAGCACGGGCTTGCACACTTTTGATGTCTTAGCAGGTCTTTCGAGTGGCCGAATGCTAGATGTCACCTTCCAAGGAAACAATGTGTGGATTACTTGTGCGGATGACTCTAGCCAATACTTTGGTTCATCCATATTACATGGTTCCCTGACTACTAATGGGTCGATTCAGTGGAACCAGGCTTACCCATTCGTGTGGGATGTGGTCAATGAGATGTTACCCATCAACAATGATTTGTGGGTGACGACAGCAGGTGGTGGCCTATACAAGGTGGACACCACGACTGGTCAGATTCAGTGGACATCTCTCCCCTTGCACTTACAAATGCACGGAATTCATAGGAGTGGAGACCAACTTGTAATCGGTTTGATGGGAACTACTTCCACAGCTGCAGGATTCCAGATATACAACATGACCACCACAAGTTGGACAGATGGTTCACTACTCGCTGGCCTTCCATCGAATCTTGTTAGAGACTTTGTAGAGTATGACAACAAGGTATGGATAGCAACCTATGGTGGGCTTGGTGTTTGGAACCTATCTACAGATTCATGGGATGATCCAATAACCACTCAAGATGGCCTTCCTACACCAGTGATAGAGCACATATGGGTAGAGGGATCCGAACTGATGCTCGGAACACCATCCGGCCTTACTCGTTTTGAGACTACTAACATGACTGTGGTTGATGTTATTGACAGAAACGATGGGCTCATTGGTACACGGGTTAGTGGCATCGCTTATGCGGCACAGACCACAGTCACTAGTGGCGGCAATTCGGTAACCTATCCAAGAAGCCTGATGTTGTCACACAACGGGGAGGGTCCAACTAGGCCTGGCGCGACTTCGTTCGATATATCCACGATGACAGCCACACAGGTGTACATGGTAGATATGCTACCTTCAAACGATGTCACAGCTGTTGCTGCAGATTGGTGGGGTGTGCATGTAGCAACTACCGAGGAGCCACTGATGCATTGGAACGCAGGCTCCAATACGATGGAAGCAGGAAGCCCGTCATGGGCATTCATGTCGTGGCCAATTGAATCGCTTGCAAGCGATGGTACAACTCTACTTGCAACGACTCAGATAGGCATTGATTTCGTCTCCGTCCAAAACAGCATCCACGGAATCACTCGATCCGAAGCGATAGTTGATACGACCTCGTCTTGGATTGGCTCGACTGGTATCTGGCTCACTACTGATGGTAGTGGGCTCTACGGTTGGGGCTCTTCTCCATCATTCCTCGAACTCGAGAGACAAAGCATGAGGCGAGCAGACCCTCTTACAGCAACTTTCGTGGGGAGCAACTGGGATTTGACTAACACTTCGAAGCCAGGGATGGCTACAGTCCTCGTTGACTCGTCTTCACCAGTCATGACTCCAGCACCGGCTGGTAACTTTGCACCCAGTGGTATTGGTGTCCACCAACTATCATTGACGCTGTCTAGCCAAGTCGATGGTGCGGCTATTTGGGTCACATCGAATAGCCTCAATTACTCAGGAATCTGGAATTTGACGGATGTGAATTCGAACCTTGAGGCGGCGTTCGAGCTGGCTTCACGAAGAGGAACGCTCACGCCAGAAGGACGAGATATGCACATTCAACTCACCAGCCCTTTGAATGGCTCATTAGAAGTTAGGATAACCTATGATTGGGTCAGATCAGAGTCACCAGTCGAAATAATCGATCTTTACGACCGACCTGATGATGGCGGAGGTGTACTTGTTTCAGAGTGGACTCCTAGCCAGGATCATGGATGGGCCGCATACAGGATTTACCTGAATGTGGGCAACTGGTCCAGCCAACCGACATCTGCTGATCTATTGACTAGGAACTTCGACGCCCGCATTCCCGATTGGTCAACCACTATGGTTGATATCAATACAGTAAATGGTCAGCCTATACAGGATGGAGTAGACATCTATGGTGTGGCAGTCGTAGAATACTCAGATGGAACGCTGGGCGAACCTTCGGACATACTTGGTCCAGCAGCATCAAGCGATGAGATTCCATCACCCCCTGAGTGGGCAAATGCAGGACCTGCTGAGGGTGGAGAAGATGGAGATCTTTACGTAGAGTGGGCAAAGTGTACGGCAATAGACCACGCAGGAACTAGGATATGGGTATCAACTCAGGAGATTAATGACGCTGTAGGCCTCTCACCTCAAGGAGCAGATCAGAACACACAGAGCAACAGTACTGTGCTTGAACTTGAGAGGGGAAGACCATACTGGGTTGCACTGACTTGTGTAGATGAGGGCGGACAACATGACCCTGCTAATGCTACGATTGTTGGTCCAGTGGTTCCAGTAGGGGGAATCAACGATGGCATTCCCCCGGTTCCTGTTGAGGATATCGATGCCTACGATACTCCTGATGATCAAGGCGGCAGAATCACAGTGGACTGGACGCCTAATTCGGAAGATGACTGTGGATGGCATCTAATCTTGGTCAAGGAATCGCAGGGCGAACTCGAATCACCAACCAGCGCCTTCGACTTTGAGAACGCAACGATAGTGCCTGATTGCACAACCAACTCGACGGTAATCTCATCCTTTGGAGACCAGAGAATTGTCGATAACACACTGTATTGGATTACAGTCGTAGCATTCGACTTCTGGGGTAATGGCGATCTCGGTAATGTGACTTCCATCCAAGCTTTCTCTGAGAAGAATCAGCGCGGAGCCGATCCCCCCGAGCGAGTTGTCGATCTTGCTGCATGGGATCACCCCGATGACGATGGCACAAGAGTTGACGTTATGTTCGGTGCCAGCGAGGCCGAGGATTTCGGTTACTATGTCGTATGGGCAAGCAGTCAGCCTACCGATGACATGGCAGCGACATGGGCTCGGTGTAAGGATGATCTGGCAGCCTGTGGAGCAGTCAAGATAGACATCCAGCAACCGTTCGGTGCCGATGACGGAAAGATTGAGTTGACATTAACACAAGCGCTCTATGATGGAGACAGTGTAGAGAACTCGAATCCAGACATGATTCGTCCGAACACACCACTCTCAGTGACAGTCACAGTGCACGACATCTACGATTCGGCCTTCTTGACAGGTCTACCAACTGTGGTTGTTACTCCAATCGACAACCGCGACGACATAACCCCGCCAGATCGTCTAGATGCTCCCACAGTTGCTGACATTCCTGGTGACAATGGTAAGGCAGTTTCCGTCGACTTCGCTCGCTCTGAAGCGAGTGATTTGGCTTACTACGAGGTTTATGCAGACATCGTAGCGTTCACTAGCATAGGTCACCGACAACCGTTGATGGTTGTTGACAGAGACTTCCAAGGGGCGTTCACATTGGAGGTTTACGAGGGCGACACACCAATCATGTCAGGCATTCCTGTTCATGTGGCAATAGTACCAGTGGATTCTGCAGGTAACTTCCACGATGATCGCCTCAATGTAGGCAAGGGCAGAGCTATTGACAACTCAGGCGAGGATCCTGGTGGGCATCTCCCAGATGTTGACTTCACCACCGCGTGGAATGAGGATGGTACAGGTATTGAAGTGGATTGGGAGGCTCTGACCAGCACCGATGTTCGTTCATACAGAATCTATGTCTCAACTCAGAGGTTCGAAAACACCGATGAGGCAGACCTTGCTAAGGAAGGTATAATCGGAACTTTCTGGACTCTTGAGGAGTACAATGAGACCGATGCTTTCGACAACTCATCACACTGGTTCATAGGAGTAGTGACTTACGATGGTAGTGTCTGGAAGCACTCAATACAGTCGAAAGAACTCAAGCCATACAAGGCTCCAGGTTCGGATGGTGATGGTGATGATGATGATGGCCAATCAAGTACCGGAATACTCGATCTAATAGATCTAAACACAATGTTGACGATACTACTCTCACTTGCAATATTGACTGTGTTATTGATGGCCTTTAGGGCGCGCAGGAACCGTCGTCAGGACGAAGCTTGGCAACTTGCTAACTCAGCATGGGGTCTTCCACAGGAGAACTGGGGTGACGAAGGCTTCGATTCCGATGTTGATCTCGCAGGAACACTGATGCCTGCCGCTGCAGCGATTCAATCCGACCAGAAGCCGGTGGCCGAGGTTCCTGCAGCTAGCGTTGCACAGCAGCCGGTGCAGTCGTATGAGGCACCACCAACCGATGCTAGTAGGCGTCTAGCGGAACTTTCCAATGAGTTGTTCGATGAACCGGCCAGTAGGCCTTCTTCTGGCGATTCTGAGCTTGATTCCCTAATCGACGACCTCTTGTGATGTAGTTACATCGGACAAGCGTCGAGCCTAGCGCCCTATGGGCGCTACTCGATGGTAGGGGCGAAAGCATGGTACGACCAGAGGATGCAGCTTTCACTACTTTGCTCTGGATGCCAAAGTGTGGGGTTGCTTTCCTTGATCGCCATATGGCGAGGCTCCAGAGGCACGCGAAACGCCTCGGATTGGAATGGAAGGATGTTTCAATCCTTTCCATAACTGAGATTTTGACTGAGGCAATTCAGGAGGCCGAACCACCGAGAGAAGATCAGATAGGAATGGTGAGATTGACCTTCGATGGCGAAGAATTCTCTGCTAAGGCTAAGGTTCGTGATAGAACACCAAACCAAATTACTGCCACTGCAGTACAGGCGACCTCCTGGTCGAAGGAGGTGTACGGAACCAAACACGCGGATTGGCAACCGTACATAGATGCCGGTATATTGGCAGAAGAGAGAGGGTCAGGTATGGCTTTCATGGTTGACGACGAGATAGTAGTGGATGGCAATGTGGCAACACCGGTTGTCCTCGATCACGATGGTACGCTGTGGTACACAAGTCATACCGAGGGAGCGATAGATTCAGTCACGCTCGAAGCGATGACAAGTCATCTTGTCAACCAAGGGATTCCAGTTAGCAGTGGTAGGGTCACTAGGTCACTTCTTTCTAGAGCTGCTTTGGTAGCTGCCGTCGGTACAGGTGTCGGAGTGGTACAGGTAATAGAACTCGATGGCCAACCACTTGGTTCCGATCATGAATCTAGGGTTGTCGCACTCAATACCGCTTTGGAAGCGGCACTTTCAGAGGGTTGGACGGCTTTGGGGGTGTCTTATGACTGAAATCTATCGTTGGTTAGTTGAGGATGATCAACTTTTGTTGCGGCGCCTTGCAGAGTCGCTTCGGAGTGCAGGTTTGTGGGGTCATGGAAACCACTTCGGAGGTCCCGATGAGGTTATTCTAGAAAGTGGAGGCCCATTGACTGACCGTGATTCGATGTCGATGTTACAGGGTCCTGCAACCTATCGCTTCCTCTGTAGACAACCCGAGGAAATCCCTCCGTTTGAAAGAACAGGTTCTTCGTTGGATGGGCAACTACCATTGGTATCTGAACAGGTTGAGTGTTCATGGGAGGTGCAATTGTGGAACGGCTCGAAATGGGTGACATCAGAAGTTTCGTCTGGCATAGATTTGGCTGATTCATTGAGGCGCCTAGAGAGATATCTTGACGACACTGAGGGATTAGATATCGATTCACCTCTTGGCGGCTTTGCAGGTTTGCTCACCTATGATATGGCGAGATGGACGACACCACTGAGGTTTGAGAACTGCCCAGAAATAGGAGATATGGTAGGTATCCTCTACCGGGTCGATCGTTCCATTGTTCACGATAGGTGTTCCGGAGAAATCAGAATCCATGCATCTGCCGAAGACGAGTGGGCTTTGGAGTGTGTTGAACACATTGAAGGGTCGTTGGCGGATTCATCGCCTCCCTTCCGATGTAAATCGACCACCAGATCATTCTCATCTACTATCGATGATGAGCGTCATGCCGCAGTGGTAAGTAAAGTTCAGGCGGCGATTGCCGATGGTCAATTTTACCAACTCAACTATGGACGCATATGGAAGGGTGGTATTGATGATCCATGGGAGATTTATCGTTCACTTATGATGGACAATCCAGCGCCAATGGCAGGTTGGTTATCGGTGCCTGACATTGGTTATGTCCTCGCCAGCGCTAGCCCTGAGACACTTTTGCGAATTGATGGCGAGACGATATCAACCCATCCAATCAAGGGCACGCGCCCGCGAGCGCGCACGAGGGATAGGGACGAGGCGAACAAACGGGAACTCATTGCAACGCGCAAGGAGGTGTGCGAGCACATGATGCTGGTAGACCTAGAGCGTAATGACATTGGCAGGGTTTCCGAAGCGGGTTCGGTTGATTGGGAGGAGTGGCGCATAGAGTCACACCCCAATGTCCACCATCTTGTCAGTGATGTCACAGGTCGTTTGAGAAGTGACTTGGATGGTTGGGATGCCCTCGCTGCATTGTTCCCAGGGGGAAGTATCACTGGTTGTCCCAAGGTTGCTACTATGGCCGCCATCGATGAGTTGGAGCACGCCCCCAGAGGAGCATGGACTGGCTCATTGGGATATCACAATCCTATTTCTGGTAAGGCAGGATGGAACATATTGATCCGAACCATGGAAGCGAGGTGCTCCACTGATGGATGGGAAGCAAGGATTCAAGCTGGTGGTGGTTTGGTGTTTGACTCTGACCCCGAACAAGAGGTTGAGGAGGCAAAGTGGAAGGCACAAGCGCTTCTACAAGCAGCGTGGGGTGGTGGTGAGACCGAGGTGCCCCGTGGCGAGATGAACTACGCCGCAGTCCCCTCACTCGACGAACTCAGTGCAGCGTTGCTGGAATCTCAATCCCAGCAACGGCCTGTGTGTCTCGCTCCAGCCAATCCCATAGTCTGGCATCATGGAGATCCACCATTACCAGCACCACCTCTTGATTCGAGGAGGGTATTGTTTGTCGACAACCTTGATTCCTTTTCTTGGAACATAGTCCATGCTTGTTCCGAATTAGGTGCAGAAGTGGTTGTGGCACAAGGGAGGGGTGAGTCCGTGATTACCGACACATCGGCTTTGGTATCAGATGTCAAACCCACTCACATCATAGTAGGGCCTGGTCCTGGTTGGCCTCGTAATTCTCCAACCACGATGAATATGGCCAAGGCAGCAGTAGATGGTGAATTGAAGAACAAGGATGGAAACCACATTCCTCTATTGGGTGTTTGTCTAGGTTTGCAGGCTCTTGGTGAAGCAGTTGGTTGGAAATTAACTCCATCACATTCTGGGGCTGTCCATGGTTACTCCGAACCCATGAGTTTCGGCCAAGACGCACTTCTCGCAGGCATTACTGAGAATTCTCGGATGATGCGCTATCACTCTCTTTCTCTACAACCAATGAACGACTCGTTAGGGGTAATTGTTACAGATAGGGAGACTCGTAGTCTGGTCATGGCGGTCAATCACCCCACTCTTCCAGTATGGGGGGTTCAGTTCCATCCAGAGTCCAGCGGCAGCAAGGAGGGTTCGCGTCTTCTGGAGAACTTTCTATCTACACCCCTCAGGCTGGATGGTCAAAGCGTTGAAATGCCTCTCGCAGGTCGAGGAGACTGAGGGATTTCGATGGCGACTTGTCGTGTCTGCAGAGGGGTCTACCCGAACGACCAGTTCATATCGGGAAACGGTCCTCGCTACCTAGTCTGTGTCAAATGTGGTGTCGATGAGGGTTATGTCACCGCTGACGAGGTTCCGGGGCTTTACGACGACGCGACAGCAAAGGCTCGCCTCGCGTTGGTCGCCCGCCGTTTTGCACCCATAGGTTGGCTAGTGATCGGTTGGACCCTTTGGTCACTCTATTTCACTGGTATTCCACTTTGGGGACGAGCTAGCTTGGTGATTCTTGTGCTGGTCACACTGGCCATACCCGTCTTACTCTTCCTTGGTACTCCTAAGTATCAAGCGGAACTCGCTAAATTGACACCTAAATAAGTGATTTTCACTCGATGCTGGGTGTCAAATCGTTGAAATAGTATCAGATTAACCGGAGACTTAGAGGGAACACGGGGTTCCCTGAACGAAACCAGTGAGACGGCGTGGAAGCAGGAGTAACTGAACGAAGTCATAGGAACGAATCCATTCAAGCGCTAATAAGGGCGCAGTCTAGCGCTTTGCTAGGCGAAGGATCGTTCGAAATATTCTCTAACAGAGGAGCGTTAGCAATGTTCCGCACG
>MDTE01167357.1_pt1 | contig 24714 bp, 21 predicted proteins | sample 811231 | NCBI WGS metagenome assembly MDTE01 (sample SAMN05326651, study PRJNA326480) | marine metagenome | isolation source: seawater | place: Indian Ocean: Red Sea | collected 2010 | reverse complement strand
TTAGAACTTTATAAAGTACTCGGCTATTCCATTTGTGCTCTTATTGGAGGTGCAGGTAGCGCAAAACAGATAGGTGTAGGCTCTGACTTGGGAGATATAATATTGGGTTGGGCTATTGTTCTTATAATAATCTTTGTAGTCTTTAGAGTACTTAGAGTTCTTAAAATAATTTAGGTTAATTAAATTCATTAATGAGATTTTCAAAAAAAGAAGAATATTTACGTCAAAAAGATAGAAAACTAAAAAAAATAATTGATGAAAATGGGCATATTGTTTTTAAGCCTGTGAAAGAAAATCAGTTTGATACTTTGGTAGGCATAGTGATTTCACAGTTTATTTCTACAAAAGCTGCAGATTCTATATTTAAAAAAATAAGGCAAGACTTTAATACAAATTATTTAAATGAAAAACATTTTCAACAATTATCAGTAAATGATATTAAAAAACTTGGCTTAAGTTTTAATAAGGCAAAAACAATAAAGCAACTTTCGAATCTTTATTTAAACAAAACTATTGATGATTTAACTGAATTAGATACTAAAAAATTAAATGATAGACTACTATCAGTTTTTGGAATTGGTCCGTGGTCTGTAAATATGTTTGAAATTTTTTGTATTGGAAAATTAGATGTTTTTTCATCCAAAGATGCAGGTCTAAGATTAGCAATGAATAATTTAGAAATGATAAAACAAGAGAGCGATTTGAGTTTATATGACAAATATGCAAAAAAATGGGCTCCTTATAGAACGATAGCATCACTCCATTTGTGGAAAATGATTGATTGAAATGACTAAAGTAAAAAAGATTTTCAAAAAATACTACTTAGAAAACTCAAGATTAGAGAATTTTTCAATTGTGTATGTTTCCGTTGTTATTTTATTTTTATTTATTTACAACCTGTTAAATTACAGTGTATTTTATGGATATGATGCGGATGCACACATTGCTTATGTTGATTATATTGCGATGTATCTTCCCTCTAATTTTAAATTACCTCTAGAGGAACACACATATGAATACTTTAGTCCACCAATTCCCTATATTTTCCCGGCTATTGCTCAAGTAATCTGTAGAAATTTTTCAGACTCTTTAGATTTAGTTAGGCACTGCCAACCTATTTATGGTAAATTTTCACAAATTTTCCAAACACTTCTTTATGTCTGCTCTTTGTATTTCTATATGAAAACATTAAAAGTACTTAATAGTAAAACGACACTAATAAATGTAAGTTTTCTAATTCTAATGTCACTTATGGCTGTAAATTATCGAACTATTTTAATGATACGAGGAGAGCCTTATATAGTATTTTTTTTAAGCATACTTCTATATTTATTTGTAAAAATATACAAATCTAAATTCGAAATTAAAGGTACAAATGTTTTTTTATTTTCAATAGTTATTGGGATGCTAGGAATTAGCAGACAATGGGGACTTTTACTTTTACCATCATTAGCTTTAATACTTTTTTATTTTGAGCCTGAAATGAGAAAAAAATATTTCAAATTTATGTTGATTGCATTTGTTATTTCAATGATCATTATTTTGCCTTTTTATGTTAATCTTTTTCTTACTAGTGGATCTGCAATAAGTTTCAATAAGGAACCTTATCCATTTAGTTTTAATAATCAGCCAAATTCATTTTACAATCCATTTAATGAGGATATCTATAAGTTATTTACTAAACCAATAAGAGGAAATTTAGATAATCAGTTATTTCCAATACTTTACTCAGATTTATGGGGAGATTATTGGGGCTATCTGGCATTTACAAGTAACAATCTTGAAGAAGGAAGAAATCAATTAGAGATAGGTGATTATTTAGCGAGAGTTAATATTTTTTCTTTAATACCAACAACTTTTTTAATTTTAGGTTTGTTTAAAGTTAGAAGTAATAATCAAATAAATGTATTAATAAGATACATCAAATATTCAATATTCATTACTTTTATTGGTTATCTATGGTTTCTAATAAAATACCCAGAAATTCCAAGTGGAGATACAATAAAGTCAAGTTATGTGCTTCAACTTTTTCATTTAATGGCTCTCATATCTTCACTCTATATTGAACAAGTAAGAAAAAGATCAAAAAAGTTATACAGTGCTTTTTTAATAACTTTATTAATTGTATTTACACACAATATTCCAGCAATGATGTCACATTTTTAAAAATGCTTACATTTCTATTTCAATTCATAAACATTAGTATTAAATAATTTACTTTTCTTCAATGTCATTTGAAAATTCTAAGTTATTTAAAATAAATAACAGAAGTAATAAAAACACGGTACTTCCAGTAAAATTTATTCCAACGAGCAAAAATACTAATGTGTGAAGACTTATTAATCCAAATATTGAATATTTTACATACTTGCTATTTAAAAAGACTAACACCATCGATAATTCAAATAATATTGTAAATAGACCTGCGACATTTGACATGATTGGAGAAATCTCAAGATATCTAAAAATTTCATGAGAATATCTTCCACTTAAACGAAATGATTCTAATTTTGAAACTAGGACTCTTTCATCTAGGTTCAAGTCCCATATAAAGCTAATACCTACATCAATTAATTTATTTAAACCACTTGAAAAATAGTAAAAACCTACAAGCCAATTAAATCCTAATAAAGGTATAAATTTTTTATGCTCATCAAAATAATTCAATGAAAAAATTGTTATAAGAGCACAAATTAAAAGTTCTGATCCATCAATCTCCGCTCCAGTCATAAGAACAAAACCTGATAAATACAAGGTCAAAACTAAAACTAATAGGCTTATAAATTTATTATTTTTTAAGATTATCCCAACAGCGCATAAAGAAATTAAAAGCAATTGTATGTTTAATATTGTTGTATAACCTGGTACTGATAAAAATCTGTGAATAAATTGAAAAGAAACCAATTCGTAAGGCCTAATTAGTAAATCACTAAAATTTAAATATAATCTTTCTGATTTCAAGAAGACAGATTGTGTAAATGAATAAACTGCGTAGTTTCTGCTAAGCATCCTCCATAAAAGATAAAGATATGTTATTGACTTAAAAATTTCTAAAACTTTTGGATTAATAAAGTTAACTTTCCTTGAGAACTTACTTATTAATTTTGAACACCTATTGTTTATATTTTCTCTAAATTTATAAATTAATCCAACAATAATTATGGTTAAAAGAATGTCGGTTAATATTTTTGTAAGATCTAAATATAAAATAAAGTTTACGATTTTTTCACTGTTAGAAATATTTTTAGTTATAAAAAATACAAACTCATCTTTGTTTAATAAATTTTGTAAATTAAGAAAATAAGATAACATTAAAAAAATTCCACTTATAAATACAAAACCCAATTTTCTATCTATTTTTTTTAACAATTTTTTTTACCTCGTAATTATCTTTATCAATATTTGAATAAACAATATAATTTTCAATACTTAAAACTGTGAGTTTATCATTACAACTAATATCACTTCTTCTCAGATTAAAATAAACACTATGTCCTGGATAAGATATACTTTTTGGAATCAAGAAGCTTCTATTATTTAACCTGTCACACAAAGTTAAATTTAAAATATCTTTTTTTATTTTTTGGAGTTGATTATTGTCTAAATGTTTGAAAATCTCATCTGTAAACACAAATTTATAATCTCCATAATTGATTGGAAATGTCCCTAAATTCGTAACTGCCATTGAAAGTTCATATTGATCTTTATAACCATTTGAAAATCCATTAATTTTTGTATTTTTATTATTATTTAAGACAACATCCTTGACTTTTTGGTTTTCACTTGAAATTTCTATAATTTCTGTATTCTCAACCATTTTATTTTTTTCAAATTCTCCTTTATAAGTCCATCCGGCAATCCCAGGATGCATAAATAAAAAATTTTCTTTAAATGTAAAAATAATGAAAAGAAATAAAATAACTATTTTTAAATAATTATGTAAATTAAAAAATATATCTAAGTTTTTTCTACTGTATAAAAAGTAAAATAAACTTAAAAAAATGATCATGCTGAAAAAATGGCTTAAAAAATATTGTTGACCATTATTTATAAATGTTATGAGAAGCCTGAATGAATTTATTATGATAACTAAAAATAAATATTTGACATTCTTTTTTTTTATAAAATAAGAAATAAATACAACATTGGTCAAAAATATAAATGTATCAAAAATAATCAAAATAACCTTTTATTAATAATATAAATATTATCTTTAAGAAATATATTTTTTTACTGTTTTGAAAATTTATATGCTTTTTCTATAGTTTCTAGATCAATTTCATTTTTATTTATTCGCTTATTAGCTGGTATTGGTTTGCATGTATTAGACATAATCTTATTTCTATTCCTAGCTATATAGTCATATATTGTGTTGGTTAGTTTCAACGGTAATTTGTCTAGAATTGAAAAAACAACTTTGAACACTATATTCAATTGTTTCATACACTCTGAAATAGCCTCGTACTTAAGGAAAAACTTATTATATCGGTAAAGAACAACGGTATTGAGTTGACTGTTTGTAGAATCGAGTGGATAGATCTTAAATGCATTTTTTTTATCAAAAATTGAAAGTATTCTTGCAAATCTATTACAGAGTGTACATTCTCCATCAATAAAAATAGTATCATTCATATTAGTGATTATAATTTAAACTTTTTCATATCTTAAAAAAGTTATATTTATGATTTAATAAAAAATGAGTAACAAAATGAAAAGCACTCTTACTAATATAAACTGATAATATTGATTAAATGTATTGGTATAAATTTTCTAAATTCATTTATAAAGAGTATTTTCAAAAATAATAAAGAATATGCATGAAAATATTTACATAAATGAAATTTTAATAATTATAGGTAATGATAAAATATCAAACAAATTAGTCAAAGAGCTTCAACTGACAGATAACAAAATTAAAATTTTTAGAGACAAAAGTCTTAATTTGAAAAAATTAATTAAGTTATTTCTAAAATCTAAACAAAAAGACATTATTTTTTATATTGTTTCAATTTTTAATGAACTAAGACGAAAAAATATTAAAGTTAAAAAAGTAGAAAGTTTTACAAACAAAAAAGAATTAAATTCAATTCTTTTCAAGTTGAATCCAAAATTGATTTTAGTTTTTAGAGCTAATTTAATTTTTCCAAAAGAAATTGTTGATCATTTTAAAATAATTAATTTTCATTGTGCTGATATTACAAAAGAAAATTACAGGGGATTGGGCGCTATATATAGGTCTTTTAAGGATAAAGAATCAAATCCAAAAATCTCTGCACATAAGATGGTTACAAAAATCGATGATGGTGAATTGATATTTCAGAGCAATTATAATTTTGATTTTACAAAAAGTTATTTTCACAATGAAAATTTAGCATTTCTATCTGGTATAAATGCAGTAATTCAATATATTAAAAAAATTGAAAAATAATACCTTTAAAGCTTTTGTATTTCGCTGTTTTTTACATTCATAATGATTGTTACAATGTTTTAAGTGGAAATCAATAGCTGTAAATTATTTAATTATGAACAACACTAAAAATTCAATCATAAATCTCTCAAGTTTTATTGTCTCTGGATTGATAGGATTATACATTTACTTTTATTTAACAAAATATGGAGGGGTCGATCTTTTAGGAAAGTTTAATATTCATTACGTAGCCCTTCTTTTATTGTCTCAGCTTGGAACTTTAGGATTACATTATTCAATATTGAGATTGTCTTCAGAAAAACAAAACAACAACTTAGATTTTGCTAACCTATATTCTGGCCTTACTTTAATATTTGTATCATCTTTTGTAATATTTTCGATTATTGAATTTATTCAAATTAATTTACTTATAAATCTTTCTGTAAGCATAACTGATATAAAGTACGCCTCAATACTCTTTGCATTGAATAGAGGAATTTATTGGTATCTAAATGGTAAAGAAGAATATATAAAAATGGCAATTGTTAGTCCTTCAAGAATGACTCTATATTTTATTTCGATTAATAACCTAAAAAATAGTAATTTGCTAGAACAAAACTTAAGCTCTGTTTTTTTAATGACAGAAATAGTAATTTTAGTTCTTCAAGTTTTTATGTCTTTTTTGGTCATAAAGAAAACAACTCAAACTTTTCGACAGTCAAATATTTTTAGAAAACACCTAACGTTTAGTAAGCAGGCTTTTGTGACAAGTTTTCTTACAGACATTTCATTAAAAGTAGATTTGATCGTAATCAGTTTTTTATTAGGGAACAACTTTGTTGGATTATATACTTTTACCTCTGCACTTGGAGAGGGATTTTTAGGAATTCTTAATGTGACAAGAACCATCTCAACTCCAAAATTTTTAGATTTAGTAAACGACAAAACAAGGTTCAAGGATCATAAAAAAAATATATTTAAAATATGTTTTATAATATCAGGGCTAGCGTCAACATCAATAATTGCAATTTCCTATTTTTTTGGTGAAAGATTATCTTTCCTTCAGGGTATAAAATCAGAGGCGTTTAGTAGTTTATTAATTGTAATTATAGGATTTTCTTTAATGTCCTATTTTTTTTCCTTTGAGCATATATTGCTTCAATTGAATTATCCTTTTGACCATACAAAATCTTTAGTTTCACTATTTGTTATTAATTTAGGATTAAATATATTACTAATAAATCTTTACGATCTTAATGGAGCAGCAGCTGCAACTGTTCTTAGTTATTTGACGTATTTTTTTGTACTAAATTACTATTTAGATAAAAGAACTGGTGAGCAATTTATTAGGTTTAAATAAACTATTATCTCGTATTAATATAGCTCCATGGAAAATATACCTTTAGTTTCGTTTAAAGAGGAAATGGAATCTTTAAAAAAAGATTTTCTTAAAGCTTTCGATGAGCAATTAGACAAAGGGGAATTTATTGGTGGAAGCTCAGTTCAAAATTTTGAAAGTAATTTTAGTAAATATTTATCTACTAAATCTACAGTAGGTGTCGGTAATGGTACAGATGCTTTAGTAATTGCTTTGGAAAGTTTAAAACACAAATTAAAAATAACTGAAGGTAAAGTCATTGTTCCTTCTTTTTCTTTTTTTGCAACATCAGAAGCAATAGTCAAGGCAGGATTTGAGCCTGAATTTGTAGATGTATCACTAGATACAGCAAATATAAATATTGATCTTATAGAAGATAAAATCAATGAAGAGGTTGTAGGAATAATGCCTGTGCATCTATTTGGAAAATCATCAGAGATGGATCCAATTTTAAATTTGAAAAATAAGTACAGTCTATTCATTGTTGAGGACGTTGCTCAAGCTTTTGGGGCAACATATCAAGGAAAACCTCTTGGAACAATAGGAGATGCAGGATGCTACTCATTTTTCCCAACTAAAATTTTGGGAGCTTTTGGTGATGGTGGTGCTATTGTATCAGACGATTCAGAAATAATTGAATATTCACGAATGTTAAGAAGTCACGGTTCAAGGGTAAAGTATTCAAATGAAATTTTTGGGTACAACTCTAGACTAGATTCTGTTCAAGCTAGATTTTTGGATATTAAACTTAGAAAGATAGATCAGATGATAGCTAGCCGTATTGAAATAGGCAATTATTACGCAAGTGAATTAGAGGGAATAGAAAATATAAAACTTCTGGATTACAAAGAATCTGTGTTCAACTACTTTACATTTTTAGTTCCTAAATATAGAGATAGGTTAATTAAATATTTAAACTCAAGAAATATAAGTACAGCTATTTATTATCCAAAACCACTACCTAGTCTTGAAGCACACAAGATTGATAATGATCGTGATTTAAACTTCCCAAATGCAAAATACTTATCTGAAAATATTATGTCAATACCAATATGGCCAAATATGAGTTTTGAAGTTGTCGATATAGTTGTAAATGAAATTACTAACTTTTTTAAATCTAATAAATAATATGACCTTTTATAGATAAATCAATGAAACTATCAATATTTACAAGTATGACTGATCCAGAATCTAGGATGGATCCTTACAAAGAAGCTTTAAACTGTTACGAAGACTTTGCTGATGAAATAGTTATTGTAGGTGAAGATTGGCCTGATGAATTTTCTTTTGATTATATAGGAAAAACATTCCAAGAGGGTTTTGATAAATCAACTGGGGACTGGGTTATAAGAATGGATATTGATACTTTTTTTCATGAAAAAAGCAAAGATTTATTAATTTCTACCTTAAAGGAAAATAGTGATGTACCAGGATTAGTTTTTCCAAAACTTCAAATATTTACACCTGATAGAGGACATCTTAAGGCAAAAATGTGTATTGCTTTTAACAAAAAAAAATATCCAAATATTAAATTAAATGGAGGAGGCGATATGTGCGATCCCACATTAGACAATGTTTTGCTTGACCAATATAATCTCCCAAATAAAAAAATTACTATATGGAATTATGATTCAGTATTTAAAAACAAAAATATTATTTCTAAAGATAGGGCAAGATTTGCTAGAGCTTGGAATAGATATTTTAATGACTGGGGAAACAGAGGAGGACCATCTGAAGAAGAAGCTTATTCTGCTTGGATTAAAATGGTTTCAGATAGATATATAAGGCATGGTATAAAACTTAAAATAGAAGATCATCCTAAATATATAAAAAATAGCTTAATTAATTTAAATGATAATCAATTTGGATTCAGCGCGTTTGGACTGAATAGTTTAGTAAAACCTTCATTTTACGAATATTTAAAGTCTACTAAGAACAAATATTTTGACTTAAACATTTAAAAACTGAGCGAAGACTTACCAAACTCGAACTTTATTATAAAAACCTATACAATTAAATTTTGCCCAACTTGATTGGTTAAACCGAAACAAGTCAAAGATTAAAAACACTGTAATAAAAAATTTTTAAAAATAATTTTGACTAGCCATTTTTGTATTATGAAATTTAGATCTTTCAAGAGTAAAACCTTGAGGTATATCAAAGCTCTCATTTAAAATAATTTCTTGATCTCGAATTTCGATATTTCTGTCAAAGCTACCAATTGTTTTATTTGAGCTAAAAAATTTATTTACTATATATTTCTTTGATAAAGATAATAGATATTTATTTTTACCTATTGAAGCTGTGAACAATCTTATTAACACACTTTGAAATACGTTTATGGGGGAAGTACTTATTTTCGAAAATGAAGAATGTGTTTTGATAATTATATGATTTTCAGATTTTAAATCAATTTGTCTATTAATAGTTTGTGCACTTAGAATTTTTTTATCTTTTACAATTAAAGGAGAAGATTCAATTTCTCTCGATTTTTCAGTGAATTTATGTATCGAACTAGAATTATTAGTATCAATAATTGTTTGCTTATCTTTATTGACTAAAATCACAAAGCCAGCGTCCTTGTAGGTTTTAAGATATTTTTGTTCATATTTTGGTAATAGAACAGCTTTTCTGTCTTTATTTTCAAAATTTATTGATAAAAATTTTATAAATGAATTTAATAAGGGAACAAAATTTGTGTCATCAACATTCTCTGGTCTTGGTATTTTAGATAAATTAATTGATTCTGAGAGTTCTTCGAAAAGCTGAACTCCACCAGCCTTAGCTATTCCATATGGATAAATTAAAGATGATCCTCTTGAGCCATAAATATTCCCTATACTTCCATCTTTGTGAAAGAAGTTTAATAAATATAATAATATTTTTTCTTGCCATAGTGATTTATCTTCAAAGACATCATCTGGTATATCTATCAAATAATCAAGAGTAAGTGTGAGGTATCCAATATCCGAACCCGAATATTCACTAAACCATCCTTCTTCGTTCCAAATAGTACGAAGTTTTTTAAGTATATTTTCTAAATTATGATTTTTATTCTCATTGAACGTTGTATTAAATTTTATCAATGCTGACAAAGCAGTCATAAGATGATTGCCAATCAGAGCATGATTCTCAATATTATTTATCAAAAAATTATATGAAGCTAAAAGTCTCGTATAGTAAACCTCTAATAATTCTTTTTCATTTTTCTGGTTGTTAATTGCTGATACTATGTCATTTAACACAGTTGCCGTTACACAAAAAGAATTTTCACCAGGAAAAGATTCTGAGAAAGAACCATTTTTTGCTTGAATTTTGAATGTTCCATGTAAAGAAGCATCAAAAGATTCATCAATTATGGAATCAACATTTTTTTCTATGTAAATATTATTGAATTTTGAATTATTCATTAATTCAGAAAAAAAGTATGTAAGGCTTTGGAAAGACCCATTAGAAAAATCTTTTAATCTCCATGACCAATATAATCTATCTGCAGATCCATATGTCTCAGATTTATTATTTGTATCTACAAAATTAATTGCTCTTTTAATATTTAATTCAATTAATTTATTTAGATTATTCAATTTCAAGTACCTTTAAATTTTTTAAATATTCAAGAACCGATTTATATATATTCATAAAACCATAATATTCATGAAACAATCTTTGATGAGTATTAATCGAGGAAACCCCTCCCACATTGATTATTTCTAAAATGTATTTTTTAATATCATCAAAAAATAAATCAATATCTTTATTTCCAAAATTTAAATATTGTCCATCCATCGCAAACATACTTATTAAATTAACATTATATTTTTTTGGTTTATATTGTAAAGCCGTGGCATTTCTAAAGCCTGAGATATCATTGTATCCAATTGAAAAATCAGTTTTAATTTTATTTTTTGAATAAATTTTCCATGTAGAATTTTTACTATTTGCAAGCCAGTGGTTTCTTGTTTTAAGAATTTTTACATTTGAATATTCTTCTAATTTGTTTTTCTCTTTTTTGAATAATTGATTTACCTTTGATGAAAAAATACTTGGATGCAATCCTATCTCGAAACCTTCAATAACTATTTTCGATAATGTGTCTGAGATCTTATCTAAGTTATAATTTGGATCGGCCAAAGGTATTCTTGTAGATATTGAGTTTCCGGATATAAAAAAAATACTTTTAAATCCATGATTTTTTTCAACCCTAATAATGTCATTTATCATGTTTAAATTTTCTTTATTATTTAGATTTAATAAGTTTTTATTTTGTACATATTGTCTAAGTTTCAAACCCCTTGATACGTTAATAGCATCAACATCGTGAGTTAATATAATTCTGGGTGTACTGACTTTACCAATTAACGTATTTTTGTTTGTCTTGTAGGCTGCCCAATCTCTTAAAAATAATAGATATCTGTTAACCCAAGCTTTTTCAAAAAGTTCAGGAATTTTATTTTTACTAGATAGTGAAATCAATGAATTAAGAAAAGTATCTTTTTCAAATGATAGCGAAGATAGATAATCACAAGCTTGGATCCAGTTACAGTCTCTATAGTCAACATTATTTGTCGCTCTTTCAATTTGCTTAATATACTTTTTTGGAAATAAAACTTTATTATCTTCTAGTCCATAAGAATTTGAGAATTCAGGAAGATCAATCCAGCAAAATCCTTCTTCGTCACCTACAAAATCATTAAATTTTAATTTTATTACTTCATCAATTAAGCCATCCCATTCAAAACTGTATCTACTTAGGATTTCATTACGTCTTTTTTTGATTTCATCACTAACATCGTCCATAAAAAAAGTTTAGTTTAAACTGGTAAACAAAGATGAATAAAAATATATCAAAACTTATTGGGTTTTTATTGATAGTGGCAATAGTTCTTTCATTTTTTATTGAATATGTAAGCAACACTAAAAATGAGATTGCAAATTCTGGATATTCTCAAATAGAAGCTATTACATTTCTTGAGAATGAAGAAATTTTTGATTCTGGTTTCATTAATACCTCAAATCATAAAAAAACCAGTCTCATAACTTGGCTTAATTATTTGTTATTTAAATTATTTAATTTCGATAAAATTTTTGTTGTCTATACATTTAAATTTTTAGAATTGTTGAGCATAGTTTTATCGTCGATATATCTTTTTAAAGCTTTAAATATAAAAAATTATGTAATTGCAAGTATTACTTTTACCACAATCTCAATAGCTACAAATTTTTTTGATCCAAATTGGGCTAGCTACGGAGCAATTTTTAACGGAGAATGGTACACCTTTCCAGATTCGCTGTTACTAGTGAGCTTAGGATTAATAATTAAAAAAAAGTATGAACTAAATCTAATATGCTTATTGATTGTAATATTAATACATCCATCAAAAGGCTTTGCATTTGCTTTAGTGTTTATTCCAATCTATTTGATTGCACTTAACAAATCATATGTCTCCTTAAATAGAGTTGCAGGCTTCTCTATTTTTAATATATTTATTTTTTGGATGTGGTCACAATTTTTTTACCCAGAAACTAATTTATTTATGTCTAATCAGAGTTGGTTAAAAATTATGTCATTACAGAACTATCATTTTGTAAATGATTTGATTAATTTAAATTTCGTTATTAAAGAAATATTACCGATTATATTCTTTGCATTTTTGATAAGTAATATTTTTGTAAAGAAAAATATTCAATTCATAGGGTATATTTTCTTTGTTGTTTCATTATTAGGAATATTTTTTGATTATTCAGAATATAGTTTCTTAATTAAATTAGCTTTGCATAGAAATTCAGTAAATATAGTTCAAATATTTTTCATATCTATTATCTATTACATTTTTAAGAACAAAAAGAAAAGTACTGTTCCCGTTGCATTGTTTACTATTGTGATTTTAAATCAGCTAAATTATGTTGGAATTTATGAAAGTTATTATTTAATTTCAATGTCTTTAATTCTAGATAAAGTTTATTTTTTGAAAAAAGAAAGATTGATCAAAAATTTAAGTATTTTTAGAGAAAATAATTTATTGATTATTCTATCTTCAGTGCTTTTAGTGGTAAATATCTCAAACAATATAGAGGGCAAAACTTTATCTGAAATTATAAATCCTGAAAAAAGTAGTTATTTAATTTTGCAAGAATGGGCAAAAGAAAACACACCTGAAGGGACAGTTTTTCATCCAGATCCCAATATTGACTATGCATGGCGAGATTTTTCAGAGAGGTCAAGCTTCGGAACGCCTAGAGAATTTGTAACAAGTTGGATTTACACTGAAGACTTGGAAATATTTAATGAGTCTGTTGAAAGATTAAGTATTTACGACGATAAGTCCAATGAATTAATTCTTTCATTAGAAATCGAAGAGTATGGGGAATACTTTTCAAAAAGATATTACGAAAATGAAGATATGTCAATTTTTCTTAAATTAAGTAAATTATGGAATGTTGAATATTTTATCTGGGATAAAATGTACAACATACCTGAAATTTTAACAATTGTATTTGAAACGGATGAACATTTTGTTTTGAAAATTAAAGAATAGATCAATTACTCTATTTCATAATTGTTAAACCATTCACAAAGACAAATAATTCCCCATAATGATCTATCAAAAATTCTATCCTTATTTACTTTGTTTATTATTTCTCTTAAGTCAAGTATTGAAAAATCATTTATCTTTGAATCCTCAATAATTGAAATTATAAAATTTAGAAAGTCATTTTCTTTTATCCACTCATCTAAAGGAACAGGAAATCCCATTTTATCCTCTCTATTTGAAACTTTTTCTGGTAAATATTTTTTAGCAATAATTTTTAATGGATTTTTCAATATTCCAGACTGAAACTTTATCTTTGGATCGAGTCTTGCTGCTGTTTCAAATACATCCTGGTCCAAATAAGGGACCCTGCTTTCTAAAGAGTGAGCCATTGAAACTCTATCTTCAACTTGTAGTAACCCAGGTAAAATAAATTTAGTATCAAAATACAGCATTTTATTTATTAATGACTTCTCATTTATGTCACTAAATGAAGAAAGAAACTTTTGCTTAGAAAATTCAATTTTATCAACAAGCGATTTATCTATTAATTCAAAGTTCAAATCTCTGAACAATAAATGATAATACCGAATATCCGTTCCTTTAAATAAATCTTTTGCCCACATTTTTTGAATTAGAGATTCATATCCCTTTAATGCTTTCATTGAATTAGATAGGTTATCAGTAATCACCAAGTGTTGATCGTTCTGAGTACCTTTTATTGCTCCATAAATTGCCTGCTCAAGATAATTAATTAAATATCTTGCGTACCCAGCAAAAATTTCATCTCCTCCTTGTCCTCCAAGTAGTACCTTTACATCCTTGGAAGCAACTTTATTTACCATATATTGAGGAAAGACACCTGGACCTACAATTGGATTATCTAAGAAATAAATAATTTCCTTAAAATTTTCTATAAAATCATTTTTGACGATAGGAACTTTAATAAGCTCTATGTCATTTACTTTGCTAACTTCAATTGCAAAATCAAGTTCTGAATATTTTGGATCAGCTTTAGGAAAATAACCGTGATACGCAGGTAAATTTTTTAAATATTTTGATGTGATAGCAGATATCAAGCTTGAATCAATGCCTCCTGAAAGATGTACCCCGACTTTTACGTCAGCATTAATTTGCCTTTTTACACTATCATTTAATGCTTGTTCTAAATCATCAATTGTGGAATATTCTGCCACATCATTTGCAAAGTTTAGATAAAAATATCTTTCTTCTTTTATTTTTAAAGTACTTAAGTCTATTTCAACATATGTTCCCGGGGAGACTTCATAAAGATCTTCTATTAATGTTTCATTAGATAAATAAAATTGAAAATTTAAATAATCAGATAATGAATTTTCGTTAATTTTATTTTTATTTTTTATAGCTTTTTGCTCTGAGGAAAATACAATATTCTCTTTATTTATTTTGTAATAAATTGGTTTTATACCAAATTGATCTCTTATAAGTTTTATATTTTGATTATTTTTATCTATAAAACAAATACTAAACATACCATTTAGTTTTTTAATTGCACTTACTCCCCATTTTATAAATGCTTGTAAAAGCACTTCTGCTTCCGATTCAGTATTAATTACTATATTTTCATTTTCTAAATCTTTTTTTATATCTTTGAAATTATAAATTTCACCATTAAAAAATAATATATACTTTTCATCTTCAGATATTTTTGGTTGTGAACCACCTTTGTGATCAATTATTGAGAGTCTAAAAAAATCTATATGTACATTATCATCTATATAGCTTGATTTTTCGTCTGGCCCTCTATGATTCAAATTGTCTGATTTAATATAAAGATCTTTTCTCTCTACAAAATTTCCAACAACACCAGCAAAGCCACACATTATTTTTTTCTCTCAGATTTTGTTTTTGAATACCATCCAGTTTTAGGGAAATAAATCACAGGGATCAAAATTATATATCCAAGTATGGTTATCCATGGAATCATTTTGGATTCTCCTGTTTTTTTGCTGTAATCAAGAGCAAATGGAACTTCTGAAAAACTAGCATTAATCAGATTGAGTTTAATTAATTTTTCAAAAGTACAAACAAATCCAAATGTTCCAAGTTGAATAAAACTACCTTTATAAAACTTAAATGCCTTTCTTATAATTGAAACTTTGTATGCTCTAAATCCACCAGTATATTCTTTTACTTTTGGCATCTTAAAGAAGATTCTTACAAAATACCTTGCTGATAAGCTTAAAAATCTCCTAATAAATGACAAATTTTTATCATTATCTTTTATTCTTGATGCAACTACAACGTCATAGCCTTTATTTATTTCTTGTACCATTTCAACAATGTAATTAGGGTTATGTGTTGCGTCCCCATCCATTCGAATAAGGATATCCTCTTCATTTCCATTATTTACAATATATTCAAAAAGGTCTCTTATTGATTCTGCAAGTCCGCGATTATATTCATGTACAATTAAATGAATATCTTCGTCATCAATCAAGCTATTTAAATAGCTATGTCCCTCATCTGTAGAACCATCATCACAAATAACAATTTTGAAATCAAATTTATTTTTCTTTAAGGTATCTTTTAGATTTTCAACTAAAGAACTTAATGCTGGCCACTCATTGTAGACAGGCAAAGCAATATAAATCTTACTACTCAAATTATATTTCCTATTTTTTTAATTAGATTTGATAAAGCTTTTCCAGAGCCAAATTCTAAACCTACGTCACTTTTCTCTAAACTAATTTTTTGAATCATTTCATAAATGTCTGTTGGGTATTCATTAAGCAATAAACAATTCCCACTGTTTATTAACTCAACCCACTCGGTAGATTTTCGTAGAATAATTGTAGGTTTTTTTAACCAGTAACTTTCTTTTTGCAATCCCCCCGAGTCAGTTATCACACCTCTCGAATCTTTTATTAAGCCAAGGATTTCACTATGCCTTAAAGGCTCTATAAATTTAATATTTTTGAATTTATCATAAGAAATATTAAATTTAACCATACTTTTGTCAAAACTGTGATGTTTTGTGAAGAAAACTAAAGGAAAGTTTGAGAGACTTTTCAATATATTTTCTAAATTATCTCTATCATTTATATTTTCGTAGCGGTGAATTGAACATACATAAAAGTCCTTATCTCTGAAATTATTATCAATATCATTCGGCCAATTAGTATTGGTGTTTAAAAAAAGATCAAACATCAGATCACCTGTAAAGAATGAATTATCACTTAAATTTTCTTTAACCAAATTATCTAAGCTACTTTTTGTTGGCGTAAATCTATAATCAGATAAATTGTCAACAATAATTCTATTTGCTTCTTCGATTTGATAATTGTCCCAGCTTCTTAATCCAGATTCAACATGAGCTAGTTTAATAGAAGAACTTTTTGCAGCTAAACAACCAGCTACTGTTGTGTTTGTATCACCATAAACAACTAATAAATCAGTTTCAAAATTGTGAAGATACTCCTTAATTAAATTACAAATTACTGTTACATTGTTTGATAAATGTTTTTTGTTTTCTAAAAAAAAAATATTATCTGTATCTACTTTTAAATCTTTATAAATTTCTTCTTGCATCATTGGCTCATAGTGTTGATTAGTATCAACAAAATAGTGGTTAAAGTTTTTATCTTTTGATACTACGGATGCTTTTATAAGATTTGGTCTTGTACCAATTACATGTAATATATTTTTCATAAATAATCTCTATTAATGAAATCATAAACAATAAAAAAGCATGTTTGAATATTTTTATTGTATTTTTTCAACACTCTTTATTTCATTTTTTTCATAAATTATGCTGTATTTATGATCTAAAACTTCATCAAATCCTTCATCTCCCTTTATAGATAGTCTCTCACCAGATTCACCAACCCAACCAATTATCCTAGAGGGATTTCCTACAACCAAAGCATTATCTGGTATATCCTTAGTTACGACTGTTCCAGATCCAACAAAGCAGTATTTTCCTAATGTATTTCCACAAACTATTGTTGCATTTGCACCGATTGATGCCCCTTCTCGTACATAAGTTGATTTATATTTTTTGTTTGTAGGGTATTCTGATCTTGGTTTATTAACATTTGTAAATACAACACTAGGACCTATAAATACATTATCTTCTATAATTACACCATCATAGATTGAAACATTGTTTTGGATTTTTACATTATTTCCAATCTTTACATTTTCACCAACAAAACAATTTTGTCCCAACGTACATTTCTCTCCTATAGTTGAACCATCCATAACATGTGAGAAATGCCATATCTTAGAATCTTTACCAATATTATTTTTTATGTTAACAATTGCAGTTTCGTGAATGAACATAGAGTTATTATAACTTACACTTAACCAAAGAGTTATAATAATGTAATGTCGATTCAAAAAAAAATATCTGTAGTTGGTTTTGGGTATTGGGGAAAAAATCATGCAAGGGTTCTAGATGAGCTGGGTGTACTATCAGGAGTTTTTGACCTAGATATTAAAAATTCTAATGAAGCCAAAGCTCTAGATTATAAAGTATATGATTCTCTGAATGAAATGGTAGAAGGTTCTGACGCGTGTGTTATTGCTACACCAGCAAGTACCCACTTTAATTTATCAAAACAGTTACTAGAAGATTTAGATTTACTTGTAGAAAAACCTCTTTCACTTTCAAAACAAGAATGTGAAACTTTAATCAAATTAGCAAAAAAAAATAAAAAAATTTTAATTGTAGGTCACCAGCTTCAATTTCATGAGGCAGTAATTAAAATGAAAAAGCTTGTCGAGGATAATTATATTGGTGAAATCAAATGGGTTTACAGTAACAGATTAAATATGGGAAAAATTAGAACTGAAGAGAATGTTATGTGGTCTTTTGCTCCACATGATATTTCACTAATGTTATCCATAATCGAGGAAGACATAAAATCAATAGAAGTACAAGGGACAAATATTTTTAATAAGAATGTTGAAGATGCCTCCCTTACCTTGATTGAATTTGAAAATGGAATCAAGGCCCATATTTTTGTTTCCTGGTTTCATCCTTTTAAAGAACAGAGATTTTTATTGGTTGGTGAAAAAGGAACTTTAGTATTTTCTGATACAAATAAAAAAAATGTATTAGTTTCTTATATTACTGATCTAGACAAAAAAAATAAAAATATTATCGATCACAGAGAAGAAATTATAGAATTTGAAAATAATGAACCATTGAAAAATCAAGCCAGGTACTTTATTAATGCATTAGAAACAAGACATGCTGAGTTAAACAATGGAGAGCATGCCTTAAAGGTTGTAAATGTACTAGAAACATCTACAAATCTCCTTAAATCACAAACATAATTTATTATGAAAACTGCTTTAGTAACCGGGGCAAAAGGACAAGATGCATTTTATTTGACTAAATATTTGTTAGAAAAAGACTACTGTGTCGTTTTAACAACAAGAAATTATGATAAATTATTCATTCGTAACTTAATTTATGAAATTGGTGAGATTGCACATGAAAATAAGAATTTATTTTTTCGAGAATTATCCTTAATCAATAAAGAGAAAATATCTGAATTATTTAATGAATTTATATTTCATGAAATATATAACTTAGGTGGCCAAAGCAATGTAGTTGAATCATTTCACATGGAGGAAGTATCTGAAAATGAACCAATTAATGGTTTTAATAATCTAATTTACAATATACAAAAATCAGATCATGAGATTAAATTATTCCAGGCAACTAGCTCTGAAATGTTTGAAGACGTAGGTCGCGAGAAAATTAATGAATATACAAAATTAAATCCACTTTCTCCATACGCAATTGGTAAAGCAAAAGTTCATGAAGCATTAATCAATTTTAGAGATCAGGAAAATCTCTTTCTGGTATCTGGAATAATGTTTAATCATGAATCACCCAGAAGGACATCAAAATATTTATTTGGTTTTTTAGCACAAGAAGTGTTGAAAATAAGTAATGACAAAAGTAAAAAGTTAAAAATTTCTAACTTAAATACTGTAAGAGATTGGGGATTTTCGGCAGATTATGTAGATGCAATGTGGAAAACATTAAATCATAATAGACCGGATGACTATATTATCTCAACAGGTAAATCATATTCTGTAAAAGAAATTATAGAGCATAGCTTTAAGATTTTTGATCTGAACTATGAAGACTTTGTAATTGAAGAGTACAACAAAATGAGATCTTACGACATTTTAGAGAAATATTCCGATCCATCAAAAATTAAAAATATTTTATCTTGGACAGCAGGCTTAGATGGTAAAGATGTGATAACTTACATGATCAATGAAAAGAAAAAAAGATAAAAACTTTATTAATATTTGGTTCATATAGGTTAAGAATAATCACCAATATTTTCATATATTATTTGAGAGTATTTCTCTTTTGAGTGGTTTGATGATTCTAGGCTTTCAGAGAGTCTATTATTTAAATTAATATTGATATTATTTTCAAAAAGATTAGCAAGAGTATCTACATTTTTTGTATCAAAAAATGATATTTTTTCATACAAAATCTCTCTATTTACTTCAATATTTGAGGCAAAGATATCTACACCATAACCAGCTGCATCAGCAGATGATAATCCACCAGGTGTTCCTTCAAATATACTTGGTTGAACAACTGCCTTTGCATAAACAAGATAATCTAGGAACTCATCTCTTTGCAAATATCCTAAAAATAAAACACTTTCATTTAGATCTAATTCATTAATTAAATTCAAAAGCTTTGTGCTGTGTGAAGAATTTCTATGATCATGAATGTATCCTGTACATAGCAATTTAGTTTTAGAATCCTTATTTTTGTCTAAAAATTTTTTAAAAGCTTTAATTGCAAATTCATGATTTTTATGTTCCCATAATTGATTGGCAATTAAAAAATAATCCTCATCCAATCGTTTATTAAAATTATCTTTATTTTCAAATCGTATTGGATTAAACCCCAAATTTATAATTTGGTTTTCAGAAAAACTATAGTGATTAAGAAGATCTTTTTTCACTGCTTCCGACGTTGAAATTACTTTTTCACAGTGTTTTTTTACACTTCTAAATTGATAATTTCTATACCAAATTACCCTTTTTAGAAATAAATCTTTCAGATGTAAATGCTGACAATCAGGAATATAACCTATTAATTTTTTAAATTTTAATGAACTATTTACTTTCATTACAGGAAACAGGTATTCGTCAGTTTTTTTTCTTTTAAAATCTCTGTATTTAAATTTTTTAATTTCTAAGTCATTTTGATTAATGTATTCTTCAAATTTGGCAAATAGATCATCATCAATCAACTTGTTTACTTTATAGCTTCCTCCTCTTAGAAGTAGTCTAAAAAAATTTACAAGCCTTGTTAAAAAGGATGGTATTACATAAACGAGCTCAAAAGATATATTATTGCTATATTTTAAAGAACTTATTAATTGAATGAGGATATTTAACCCTCCAGACCACCTGATACAATCATTAATGTAAATATTTATTTTTTTCACTAAATCTAAATATTAATTGAATTTTCTATCTTTCTTATATAAATTATATTTCTTCAAACAAAAAAATTAGAATATTAACAGGAAGAACAATAATTTTATGAAAAAAAGAACAGAGAGTGTTTACAGTGCAGTAGATTTAGGATTTAATTCACTAATATCTTTTCTCACCTTTTTGTATATAAAAGAGATTTTTGGAATTGACATTCTTGGTCTGTTTGGCTTAGTTTTATCAGTGACATCATTTGTAGAAACCATTCAGATGGGATTGTATGAAAAACCTGCTTATTTAGGATTTTCAGTAGGATATAAAAAATTTAAGTTAAATTCTTTCCATTTAATTATTATTATCTTTTTTCCACTACTTGTAATTAATCAACTTATTATTGGAGGATATTTATTTTCCAGTTTTTTATTTTGCCTTTCTTATGTTTTGACACAGAATATAAGAATCCATGATTATATTAACCAGAATATAAAAAAGGTATCAATCAGATCTACCTTAACTTTTATTGCAACCTTAGCAATGTATATATATATCTATTTCAATAATATCGATGTAAACTTAAATGTTCTTCTAATTTTAATATCAATATTTCGGTTTATATTTATATTTATTGAAAGAAAGAAAATTTTTTCAATTGATAACAACAACTCTCAAAATAAAGAATTAGGATTTTTAGCAACATCACTCCTCACACTTGTAAGATCTAGATTACCTCTATGGGCACTACTACCTTTTGGTTTAGGTTTAGTCGGTATATATGAAGCATTTAGAACACTACTTGAAATTTATCTCATACCTTCTAGGCCAATATTCCTGGTTATGATTAAAAATTTGAAAAGAGATGGAGAAAAGAAAATATTTCGTTTTGGTTTACTATTCGCAACACTAACAATATTCTTTATTACTGTCACATTTTATTATTTTACAAATAGTAATTTTTTTAATATTCGTGAAATATCTACACAAGAAGCTTTTATATCTCTTCTATTGATTGCTTTATTCTTTTGGCTATCTGAAATAACTGGAATGATATTTCAATTTAACTCATTTATAAATTTTGAAGCTATGAGAAGAACTAGCTCAATAATGGTATTTGTGACAATCTCCCTTGTTTTTTATAATTTTTTGAATTTCAATCTATATTTATTTTTTATTTCGCTAATGTATTTTTCCGAAGTTTGCATTTCTTTTTTTAATAGAGAAAAGCTAAATATATAAATGATCGATTTTAAAACTAAGCATCTTAAAATTTATGATTTTACTTAATTAATTTTTTAATTACTAAGTTGCCCTAGCTATTATTTAATTCTAAAATTCCGATAGATGGTGATTCTTCAAGAATAAAATAGTAAACATTCAAAAAAGGATCATATTCTATTTCTCTTATTCTTTCACCAATTTTCATTGCGTCAATACTGTTTACTTTTTTATTATTTACATCTACATTTACTTGATATACGCTATTACCTTTCAAAGTTGCAACAAAAAAGTTATCACCTTCAAAAAAGAAGTTATTTGCTACATCGCTGATTCCATGAAGATTACTTTGTTCATAATCAAAATACCAAATCGGTTCTTCAAAACCCTTGTCTTTATGAGATTTGTGGAGTGGAGCTTCTTCTCTATAACCTCCGTCATAATGAGTACCGTATGAAGCAATCGGCCAACCATAATTTTTTAAATTATTTAAATCTATTAAATTAATTTCATCGCCACCTTTCGGTCCATGGTCCGAAGCTAATGCAAAGTTTTGATCGGCAAGTACAACGATTCCTTGGGGATTTCTATGTCCTAAAGAAACTATCTCATAGTCACCAGAATTTGTATTTATTTTTAATATTTTTCCGAAGTTACTGTTTAAATCTTGAGCTTTGTCGTATGCTCTAAAATCACCCGTAGTTAACAAAATTTCATTTTTAGAAAATACCGCTAATTTTCCTCCTGATTGATGTGCGTTAAATGGACTAACAGACCTTATGACACACTCATCAATTTGATAGAAAGTCTCGAACTCAAGCTCTTCAAAATTTAGCGGGCTTCTCAAAATAGCTATATTTACACAATCATTTGACACTTCCTCAACATAGCTAACATATATTTCATTATCGTGAATCAAAAGATCCTTAATACTTTCCCATCCATTTGGATCAAAAACATAAGAATTTTTTATTTTTTCCTTCAAATTGTTTTTGATATGTTGAAATTTGATATTTGTAGAATCTAAGATATTTTTAGTATCAGTAGATAATAAAATACCAGAACCCGTTATATAAATTAATTTGTTTTCTACAACCTCAAGATAACCAACACTTTTTCCACCATTCTCATAAAAACTATACTCAAAACAACAAATTTGGAATTTTTTTAGGCTATAAATTGGAGACAGATTTATTTTCTTTACTACTCCCTCATTTATATCAGGCGTTGGTTCAAAGTCTAAATATTTTTGTAATATATTTACTTCAACAGCTTCGATATCTTCATCAATAATATTTTCAACAATATTTGTATCAACTTTTAAGGCTTTATTTATTGAACTGTTTGAATTTATGTAAAAATTTGAGATTATTCCAACTAACAAAACTGGAATTATATAAGAATATTTTATATTTTCAAAATTGATATATTTTGTTGAGACTAAAAGCACAGGGCATGTAATCAAAAATATTAAAAGTAGAAATCTCGACACATCATATATTCTTAGAAAATAAAAAATAAAAAGAGTTGAAAATGCCGTTACCGTTAAATTGTAAGCGTATGAAATTAACAGTTTATTATCAAAGCTGATTCTTGATAAAAGGTAAAAATCGGCTGATGAGCTTATAAAAGAAACTAGTAAGACAATTAGAAGAGGAGTGATAAAAAAATCTTGTCCTAAGACAATCAACCTAGCAATGTCATCATACAGATACCTAAGAGATATATTTCCATCAAATATTATTAGTAAATTCAGATATGAAAATAGTATTAAAAATTTAGAAAGTGATTTTTTAAGAATCATTATTTAATTTTAACAACTAGATGTACAAACAATAAATTCTTGTTTATCAAAAGCTATAATAAAAAAAGTTTTCAGTTTATAATATCTTGTTTGCAAGTATTAAAAAATATTAAGAATTACCTAATAGTATTGGGGCTATCATCCATTATCTTTACAATCCTATTTGTTTTAAGACCTACTGAACCGAATTATTTTTACTGTAGTGAAATGAAAGTTTATCAATTTGAGATCTTAAATATAACCAATGAATTTATTTATCCTGAAAGTTGTGATCAATTAGATTATCACAAAGGTTTCGAAAGTTTAGAAAATCTAATTGGGAGTGATTATATTTATCAAGCACGACCCCTATATATTATCCCTGTTAATTTAATTGCAAACATTTTAGGTATTTTTAATTTATCACAAACAACGAACTTGTTGATAGCAACATTCTTGTTTCAGAATTTAATTTCCTATATTTCAATAATTATTTTGTATGAGCTTATTTTTAAAAATAAAAAATATGATATTACAAAATTTTTTCAGATTTCAATAATTGTATTACTCAGTCCATTATTCAAATGGGGTTTATTTGATCCATCCCATCAATTGTTAACCATGTTGGTAATTCTCTTTTTTGCATATTTTAAAATCAATAATTTTGAGTTAAATTTTATAAATTGTTTTTTCATAGGTATGTTATTTCTTGCTCATAGGTCTTTTCTTGTTGGATTCATATGGTTACTATTCTTTAGTAATATTGATAAAATATTTAAAAATATTTATTTTAAATTCAAATTGTTGTTTACTAGCTTCGTTCCATATTTTCTTTATGATCTTTATTTTAGGTTTGTACTTCAACAAGATTTATTTGATAACAACGCCTCTTATTGGGGGCAGTTCATTTGGATAAGAGACTTTATAATGGGGG